>Ga0182748_1000286_pt1 | contig 56344 bp, 62 predicted proteins | sample eDN3rd37CKraftOP_FD_128877 | JGI IMG/M metagenome (GOLD analysis project Ga0182748, IMG submission 128877) | Enriched Organic Plus compost microbial communities from Emeryville, California, USA - eDNA 3rd pass 37_C Kraft OP (version 2) (version 2) ... | reverse complement strand
GGGCATTATTGGGCTGCATCGACACGCGATGACCATGGCCGGATGGCAGGCTGCCGGATCGACGCCTTGACGCACAAATGAAAATGCCCAGCTAAAAGAGCTGGGCATCGAATTCGTGGTGGCTGGGGCGGAATCGAAAACTGGCCGGAGAGCTACTGTTTAAGCCATTCTCCGCAGTTACAAAAAACTCGGGGTACGGGCTAGGGTACGAGTACAAAAAAACGACGAAAGTGGTCGGTGGTTCGATCCCGATGCTGTGGGGTTGACAGCAGATCAGGGCGCGCTCCACCGCAGTAAGTACAAGTCTAGCGCACCTGTTGCCTCAGCATGTTCAGGCTTTACCCCGAAACTCGTCTTCGGTCATGCCGATGTCGTTCTCGCGGCTGCCGTCCAGGTTCCACTGCCGTGTAATGACGAGATGGAATGCCTCGCGCAGCGCTTCATTGGTGGGATCGCGTAGACGGCGCACGTAGTTCTCAAAATGGTCCTGCGCGACGCGGTACATGCGCAATGGATTGACCACGATGGAAGCAACTTCGGCCTCGGTATCGAGCGCGCCACCGGCAACCCTTGGATATGTCAGGTAGAAGCTCTTGGCACCTTCCCGGCTGTAGTTCACCTTGTGACCAAGCAAGCCTTCGTGGGCCACGCCGCACCGCACATGCTTGTAGATTGCGGCCGCGCCGTTGATGCCTTCGGCCCCGGCAGAAGGGAAAACCTCGCACAGTCCGACGCGGAACAACTCCGATGAGCGCTTGCTCATATCCTGTCCGTGCAAATGCCTACCGACCGTTTCGAAGTAACTGCATAGCAGCGTGATGGCAGCCACGTCGCCATGCGGCGTGTTCAGCAACAGCGCGCACGGCGTGAAGATGTAGTGTTTCCAACAGTCCTCGAAGACATCGACCAGATCATCGAAGGTTGGGTGGTCGAGCTTGTCATGTTCGTAGCTGGGACTCAGGAGTTGGCGCATGTCGGATATCGCAGCGTCTGCTATCAAGAAGAGTAAGTGACCTGCGCTCTATGGTGAAAGGGCGTCTGCCAATCGCGTTTGTATTTCTCTGAGAAGGCGGGCAGCTCCAGAGGGCGAAAGTGGCTTAAGACAATCCGATAGGTGCGCACTGCAGTTTGGCTCAGTGCCGCGCAAAGCGTATCGGCATGTTCGAGGTTGCGGATGGGCTTGAGGTTAGCCATGCCATCTCTAACGGCGATCTGGGTGGCGATGGATTCCGCGTGCATGATCTTGCTGCCCGCGCCATAGAACAATTCATAGCTTGGAATCTGGTCCAGATCTCTAGAGATGTCGCGCAAGCTATTGAAATCCATGCACTGATGCCATTTGGGATCATAGTTTTTCTTGCCACGAATGCGCTGAAACTGGGCATCAATGGCATCTAACGGCGAAATCTTCAGATGGGCGTTGATCCGCTGGATCTCTTGCCGCGCGAGGGTCTTTGCCTCGGGGTCGATCGACTCGGTGTTGAAGTCGATAGGCGCGAACTTCGCATTAAATGATCCCGGCGCGTTCGAGTTGTCAAGGATGCTCAAGGCGAAGTCGCGCCGCCGTCGATATTCACCGACGAGGTACAGCCGCGCTCGCCGCTGCGCATCCTTCTTCAGAATCAATTCTGTGTAGAGCGATGCTTCGAAGGCAGATCTGGCGGGCAACATGCCTCCCGCGCAATGTCCGTTCTCCAGGAGCACGACTGCGGCGTCGAGCATGCTGACCACATGTTTAAGCAGGCCGCCGCACACCACGAACTTGACGACATCGTCGGCCTCGTTGCCTATACATCGGATGATCAAATTGGTTCCGTAGTTCACAACATCGGTGAGAAAAGCGACGGATTCCGAGAGATGCTGGCGAACGTGCGCGAGGGATTCTTCCCGATTGAGAATGGCCAAGTGTGCACGTTCGATCATGGCGCGTTAACGGATCAGGTCGCGGAGAAGCTGTTGCGAGTTTGCATTGGTACCATCGTCGAACTGATCTATGTTTGTGACGGTGAAGCCATCGCCGGGAACGGGTGCGAACGGATCGACATTGATGTCGATGTCGTAATGTCGAAGCTGGTTGCCGAATTTTCCCAGTGCCACGCCCGTCATCGACGCAGCGCCGGCTTTGCGTAGAAATGCAGCCGCTACGCCGAAGGACACCCCATACGTGGTGCAATCGTCGATGACGATGACATTCTTTGCCCGCAGGCGTCCATTTGCTTTGTAGTACGGATTGAGGTGTATCGTTCGAATTTGCTCGGTCGGATCGGTACGGTCGCCACCACCACCTTGCGAGCGCTTGCTGGAGGGGCTGTGTCGGACGAATAGCGGCTCGTCCCTCTTGGCAAAACGAACCTGCGATACGGTCGTGCGCAACCGATGCGTAAAGTCACTAAGAACTTCCGTGTCATCGTTGTTGCTAGCCGATGACGGATAGACGCCCCAGACAAGGTTTTGCTGTGAACCGGTGCCATCGGTAAGTAAGGAGCGTGCAGTCACGGCCAATAGCGCGTTCAAGCGGATGCCTCCGTTCTTCACTGTGTCGGTCAGCCTTCGTGCGAAAACCACTTGTGCGTCTGCTTTCCCGTAGCCGGACAAATCCGCCAGTGCGCGGACCTGGTAGCGTGTTGCACGGCCCGAGTACCACCATTGCCCAGCCCAGCCGGAAGTCAGATCGATGACCTCCTGCAACTGCTGGGCGGTGTCGACGCGGATACCCAACGCACGTACCTCTGGTGCATTAGACCAACCTGCAGCCACGAGCACCGCGCCGCCGTTCTTGCCCATCTGTACGTCTTCGGCCTTGGTCGCCAGGACTAGTACGTCGAATGGGTTGAGGGTGAATTTCGCCGCATTGCGCGCGACGACATCACCTCTTTGACGGCCGGGACTGTGCAAGAATTGGACGCCACTGCCTGCGAAGGCGCCTGCGAACCAATCCGGTTCGGCGCCATTGGAGATCAACCCTACGGGATTCTGCGCGGCCTTGGTTTTGACCAGCACTGCAACGAGCGCAGGATCGGGTCTACCGTTACGCAGTATTGCATCGGGCGAGGTCATGACGATCAGCATTCGCAAGCACCTTTTTGGCGTATTGTTTTAGAGAGCGTCGAAATCCATGTCGACCGACTTAGGCGCCCGCCGGGCCAAGAAAAGCCCGGTGATCCGGGCTTGAGGAAATCGTTGCGCGAGCAGCCGTTTGACCGCCTTGAAGTGGCAACCCGTGGTCAACACGTCATCGACCACAAAGATGTTGGTCGGTTCTGGCTCGGCTAGGTTTTCGTCCAACCGGTAATTGGCGACCAACTCGTCCGGGGTGGGCCGCTGCTGCGCGAGGTGAGCAGCGTGAGCAGACTGCACTTGCACGACCAGTTCACGAATATCGGTATGTCTGCCCGCGCACACAGCCTGCAGAAGACGGACCATGCGATCGTCATAGAGTGGATCAGTCTTGGCCTTGGACGGCGGCACAGGCACGAAGGTCAGGCGAGCCTCGGGTTTGATGGCCGCACGCAGCATGTTCGCGGCTTGCACAATGGCCCGTTCTTTGTAGACCCATTGGGGCGTGCCCCGCTTATCCATCGTTTTCTTGAAGTTATGGATAAGCTGGTTGGTCTCGCTATAGGCGTGGCCTTCACCCGCCGTGTATTCGCCGGCGTAGTAGCAGACGTCTTGGTCGTCCAGGTAAAAATGGTCGCCAAGCGTCAAAGCGTCAATTTTGAGAACGCGCTTAGCCAAGGGCTGCCTTGATGTCGTCTACGTCCTTGACGCGGATGGCGCCCATCTTCTCAAAGCGGGCTGGCCAGGTCAGCTTGGGATCACGGAAGCAGTTGTCGAGGATGAATAGCTTGCGGCCCTGTTTCAACGCGGCGCGTGCCTGCGCCAGCGAGCCCGATGTATCGCTGGCCTCGACGATGACGGTGGCCTGGGCCAGCGCCGACATGGTGGCATTACGCTCAGGGAAGAACAGGCGATTGCTTCGGTAATCCTGCTTGGAGTAGCGCCAAATGGGGACTTGGCTAATCAGCAGATATTTCTCTGCGATCAAGTCCTGTAATGCTTTGTTCTCTGGCGGATAGTATTCCGTGATAGGCGTGCCGATCACCGCGATGGTATTGCCGCCCACGTGGATTGCCGTAGTGTGTGCGGCGGTATCGACGCCCTTCGCTAAACCGGACACGATAGTGAAGCCTTCGCGCACAAGCAGTTTGACGAGCTTAACGGTACGTCGGATACCTTCTTCGGAGGCTTTGCGAGATCCGACGATGGCAATGCGCTTGGGTGAGTCGATCAAGTCCCACCAGCCCCGGTAATACAACACCTCAACGGGATGGGTGGCGTCGCGCAGGCGATCAGGATAGTCCTTTGAGCCATGTATGCGTACGCCGTAGTCACGAATATTCGCTTGCGCGATTTTTTCCAACACCTGCGACAGCGCCAAGTTGAGTTCTTCCTCGGAGACCAACTCGGACGGGACTGTGCCAGGGCTATTGCGGAAGTAGTCGGCAATCGTCTTGAAGCTCGCGTTTTTCTGTGACCACAACGCTTCATAAGCCGCCATTTCACGCACGGGCGAAATGGGCGGGCTGGTGAGCACGGTATCGGCGGCATCGATCATGGTTTCTCCGAGCATTAATCCACTGCCGCAGCAAGCGCGGCCTCCTCGTCGAAATTCGATATCTTGATGACACCGTCTGGAAACCGAGCGACGATTTCCAGATCTCCACCCATCGCCTTGATGTACTCACGTAACGTACTGATGTACATGTCCGTTCGATGTTCCATCTTGGAGATTGCGGTTTGATGCACGCGCAAGGTCTTAGCCAATTCGATCTGGGAAATGGCCTTGGCGTGCCGAAGCTTATGCAGCGGCAAGGCTGCCTGGGGCATAGGAGAGTGAGGCACTGTCATTTTCCGCATGGGGCCAGCTGCGCAATGTATTCGCCGGACTATTGCGGTCCAATTATGAACTGGACGGCATAATGAGTCAATTTTTCCCTTGGCCAGAAGGCTAGCGGTGACAATGCGGCGCTAGAGCATTCGGCTGCGACACCTAGAGGCAGCCCTGTCCGGTGGAGGGGTGCGGGAAGCGAAGATCCAACAGCCATGTCACTCGGGCGACTCTGCCCATGATTAAATCGCTTGCCGAGCCGCTAGAACAAGGAAATTCATGGATCTCATTTCGTTCAAAACGCTTGTCGATGTATGTATCTCCGCATCGGCGTCGAAGGCAAGCAAACACAATGAGGCATTGCTCGAACAGATCCGCAATTGCATCACTGCAAAGGAAAGCGATAAGGCTCGCGCAGCCATCGGCGAAATCATCACGGACCTGGGACTCCGATATTTTTGCGAACAGGCCCCAGTCGAGCCCTATCACGGTGTCGCCGAAGCGATTTACCAGGCGCTCCGCGAGCGCGGAACCTCAACCGAGGAGAAGCACAACTGGAAACGTGCTGTCGAACTCGCAGCACTGTATTCCGCCAGCGCCAGGCACTTGCCTCCCGATCAGATTTGGACATCGAACGCGCGCGTGAACTGTCTTTCGACGGCAATCGACTCGCTGCGAGAACTTGGTTATGTCGTCGACCTCCCGGCCGCTGGAGGCGTGCATGTATCGGAATCCGAAACGAAGCGGTTGGCAGCAGACATCGATCGCCTGGCGGCTTCGCTGGGTCATACCCTTGCTCAAAATATTGCCGAGCAGATAAAGGGCACGTATAGCTTCTTTACCGGGCGATTTAAGGTCGGGCGTAACGGCCAAACGGTCCAAATCAACGCAAAACCCGATCGGCCGTTCGCATATCTCTATCAGCTCGGGCTACGTTACTTCGCGTTTCCGCCGTTCGCTCCCCATCCCGCGGAGGCCTACACGCAACTGGTCGATCTCGTCACTTGGGCAACGGCACTGCTGGATACGACAGTGGGCACGTTCGAGCTGATGTTTGCGAGGAACAACGGCGTCATTCGGATCATGCAAAAGTCGCTGGTTTACGACTCCGTATTCCTCTTTACCCAGGCCAAACCCGCTCATGCGCGTGAGTACCTGGAATGGATGATGTCGCATGAACCGCTATCTAACATCATGGACCAGCATGGAAGAACATCAACACATATATTGGCAGCGGCCAAGATGTTGCTCCAGCTTTGTGAGCAGGCATGTACCCTGGTTTACGCTTATGCCCACCCGCAAAATTTCATCCAGGTTCCCGTGATCGAGGTAGCCCATGCGATCAACTTAGGCCCCAAGCCTACCGCAGACCTGCTACGTGAGGTGTTTTCTCATCAGGCGGGTGCCAATCAGAAACTAACCTTCCCCCCGGATGACACAGCAGTAGATGCCGCATTTCGGCCACTACTCATACACAAAGGCGTGCTCTTCATGCAGCCCGCCCCGATGGCGGCTCGCGCCTTCGTGAACGCCGCGCTGCAATGGTGTCGTGACAATTCGCCGAAAAAGGGTAGTTTTGACGACAAGGTGATCGGCCCGCTGTTCGAGACCTTTGTGCGGAACAAGCTCACCGAGCATGGCGTCACCGTGCTGCATGGGAAATACAAAGCAGGTCAGTCAGAAGGGGAATGTGATGCTGTCGTGGAAACTGAAACAGCCGTCATACTCTTTGAACTCAAGAGCAAGATGCTGCGCCGGCAGTCCCGCGCTGGAGATGACGTGGCGGCCCTGGCCGATCTCGCGCAAGCTGTCGTGCGCCCGCAGGCACAAGCCTTGGAACGGCACGCGGTTCTTAAGGAGCACGGGGCCATGACGCTGACACACGATGCGTCAACATCGACTATTACATTGGGCCCGCGCGAAGTCCTCAAGCTCTCCATTACACGCGGCGACCTTGGCAGCCTTCATGACCGCGCCTTCCTCCCTCGGTTCCTACAGACTGGGTGCATTTCGGAATTTTCCACCGTCGATCCGACGCGGCAGCCCGAAGTCAAATCATTGCATGACCAGTTCCGCAAACTCAAGGCGGCAGCAGTCCGTGCCGGAGAGTCCATTTTTGATGCACACCCGTTCTCGACATCATGGAGCCTGTCGGTCTTTCATCTTCTCCTGTTGCTTGAACACACTAAGGACAACGAGAGTTTTTCCCAAGAGATCCAACGCACGAGGCACATGATGACTCCGCTGATGGACTTTTACGCGGAGTACGAATATGCGCTGCTTGTGCTAGATAAATACAGAAAACAGCAAGAACAGCAAGCAGGCTAAGGGAAGGGACAGGGGCGGCCTTGCTGTTCGCCCATCGTGCCACGGCGTGCTCGCCGTCAAGGGCTGCGCGCCGCTGGCGCTTGCGGCCTGCGGCCGTACGACCCTGTGACGGCTTGCGCTGCGCCGCGGCCCTCCGGTTCCGGGCAATTCCGCCCAAGCAACCGGAGAAAGTCATGAACGATAAATCCCACGTCTCGCTCGAACGGCACGTCTGCCTGGTGTGCGGCACGACGTTCGATACCGGCGCCATCTTGCTCGACAAGCGCCTGCGCCCGAGCATGGAGCGATATACCACCACGGGCTGGGGCCTATGCCCCGAACACCAGCGGCTGTTCGATGAAGGCTTCATCGCCCTGGTCGAATGCGACCCGCAGCGCAGCGGTTCTCCTTCGGACAAGTTGAAGCCTGAGCAAGCCTATCGCACTGGCAAGCTGGCCCACCTGCGGCGCGAGGTATTCGGCAAGGTGTTCAACGTGCCCATCGCGGACAAGCAGCCTTGCGTCTTCGTCGAGTCTGGCGTGCTTGATCGCCTGCAAGCGATGGTCGCGCCAGCGTCGGACTGACGCGGCCGGGCGCTGCCCGCTGGGCGCGGGCGGCGCCCCTTTTTTGCTACGTCGCGGGACAAACAACGCGTCGTGTTTGCGCCGTTGCCCGAGCGTGTCAGAACGTCAGTCCATCGCGCTGCGCGAGCACGTCCCACGCTGCGGCGGCGCCGAGCTGGTCTTGTTGCATGGTCGTGCGGATGCGGCCCACGATGCGCTCGTGGCCCGCCATCGCTTCGTCCCAGGTCGGATAGCGGTCGAGATAGCGGCTCTCGTCCCGGACCCGCACCACGGTCTCGAACAGCGTGGCTTGCCCGGCTTCGTTCGGATTGTGTTCAACGCCCAGGAACACGGTCGAAACCTCCACATCGTCGATGCGGGTGTCCGCCACGCGCCGGGCCGGCGACTTCATCCACGTCTGCCAGTCCTGTTCGGATTCGCACGGCACCGGCTGGTGGCCGTCGAGGATGAACAGCGGCAGACCGAGTTTGCGGGGTTTTGCGACGCGAAAAGGCAGCATGGTCGGGGTCGGGGCAAGGCCGGTAGGTGGAGCACGCCATGCCGCGCAGGGCGTGCGCTTCAACATACACCGATTCTTGCTTCCAAGGCCAGCCATCCCCTCTTTGCGCGTCCCCGGCTCGCGTCGGTCGCGGTTCTCCAGGTTCGCTATCCGCTCATCCCTGGCGGGACGGGCGTGGCCCGCCTTGCGCATCGCTGACGCCTGCGCGCTGTGCTTGCCCACCACCGCCACCGTCTGCCGTTGAAGGGTGTGGGCGGCCTTGCTTTCCCGGTCAGGGTGTCACGGCGTGCTCGCCATCAAGGGCGGCGCGCGATGCGCTTGCGGCCTGGCGGCCGTCTGCGACCCTGTGACCGCTTGCGCTGCGCCGTGCCTCTCTCGGTTCCGGGCAATCCCGCCCGATTCCGATGGAGGCTGCCATGCAGCAATATTCCCTTGCGCTCGATGACGACACGAACCCGGCCGGCGCGTTGCTGGTGCGCGAACCCGATGGCGCGGTGCGCCCCGCCCAGCGGGCCGAGATCCTGGCCGTGGCGCGCGAGCTGGTCACGGTCGACGAGCTGCGCGGCGAGGACTTGGGGCATCCCGACCGGGCCAAGGCATTCCTGCGGCTGCGCCTGGCGGGCCTGGAACACGAAATCTGCGGGCTGCTGATGCTCGACAGCCGCCTGCGGCTGATCGCCTACCTGGAGCCGTTTCGCGGCACCTTGAACCAGGCGGCGGTCTATCCGCGCGAGATCGTCAAACTCGCCCTACAGCACAATGCGGCGGCGCTCATGATGGTCCATAACCATCCGTCCGGCGTGGCCGAAGCCAGTCAGGCGGACGTGCATCTGACGCGCGCGATCAAGCAGGCGCTGGGGCTTGTCGACGTGCGGCTGGTCGATCACTTCATCGTCGCGGGCAGCCGGGTGCTGTCGATGGAACAGGACGGGCTGATGTAGCCGCATGGCATCGGCGGGCTGCGCCCGCCTGTTGACGCATGGAGGCGCTTGGGCGTCCTACCCCGGTATGAGCCGGCCGCGCCGGCGGGCAACCCCCTGGCGGTGGACTCCGGCGTCCAGGGCAAAGCCCCCTGGGGACGCCTGCGCGCGCCGGGCGCTTGCCTGGCATGGCCGGGGCGCTTCTTCCGTCAAGGGCCGCGGCCGGCCCCCGTGTCCTCGCTTCGCTGCGGGCCGCGCCAGGGTCGTCCGCTTTTCCCCTTGACGGCGCGCCCCGCCCATGCCGCGTGGTGCGCATGGGCACGAAGGGCCACCCCGGCCCTTCGTGCCCAGGTGGGGATTCCCCCTGCCCAGGGCGTCTCTTTCCAGGAGCCGCATCATGAACACCACCACCGTTGTCGAAACCCAGGTCGTCGCCGCCGTCGAGGACAAGGCCGCGCAGGTTGCCGAACAGGCCCACAGCCAAGCCCACAACCAAGCCCACACCCAGGCCCAGGCCGCGCTCGACCGCGCCCAGGCCGCCGCGCAGGCGGCGCAGCCCGAGCCGGCCGCCCGGGCGGACGCCGCCCCGGCCGTATCCCCCGAGGACGAAGCGCCCGCCGCCGAACTGCGCTTCATCGCGCTGTCGCGGCTGCGCCTGTCCAAGCGCGACGTGCGCAAGACCCGCGCCCCGGTCGATGCCCTGGCCGAGAGCATCGCGCGTGTGGGCCTGCTGCAAAACCTCATCGTCGTGCCGGTGGCGGGCGAGGACGGCGAATACGAAGTCGTCGCGGGCGGGCGGCGCTACGCCGCGCTGCGGTTGCTCGCCAAGAAGAAGCGCATCGCCCGCGACCAGTCCATCCCTTGCCTCGTCGTGCCCGACGCCAGCGCCGTGACCGTCAGCCTCACCGAGAACGTGCAACGCCAGGACATGCACCCGGCCGACCAATTCGAGGCGTTCCTGGCCTTGGTCAACGAGGGCAAGCCCATCGAGGACATTGCGGCGGACTTCGGCGTCACGCCCCTGGTGGTGCTGCGCCGCCTGAAACTCGCCCGCGTCTCGCGCCGCCTGCTGGCCGACTACCGCGCAGGCGGCGTCACGCTCGAACAGTTGATGGTGCTGACGCTCACCGACGACCACAAGGCCCAGGAAGCCGCGTTTTACGATGCCCCGGCGCATGAGCGCGAACCCTACGCGCTGCGCCGTCGGCTGACGCAGCGCGACGTGGACGCCGCGAGAAATCCGCTGGCCCGCTTCGTCGGCCTGGACGGCTACACGGCGGCGGGCGGTGGCATCCGGCGCGACCTCTTTGCCGAGGACGGCGCGGGCGTCTACTTGACCGACGCCGACCTGTTGGCGCGGCTGGCGGCGGACAAGCTCGATGCCGCCGCCGTGGACGTGCGGGCCGAGGGTTGGAAATGGGTCGAGGCCGTGCCCAGCTTCGGCTACAGCGAACTGGCCGCGTTTCGCCGCGCACGGCAGACCGAGCGCGAACCCAACGCCAAGGAAGCCAAGCGCCTCGCCAAGCTGCAAGCCCGGCAGGCCGAAATCGAAGAAGCCCTGCACGCCGCCGAGGAAGCCGAGGACGAGGACGCCGCCGCACCGCTCTATGAAGAAGGCGACCGCGTGGGCGAAGCCCTGGACGCGCTCTACGTCTCGCTCATGGTCTACGCGCCTGAAACGGTGGCGGCATCCGGCGCGGTCGTGACGCTCGACCACGAGGGCGAAATCGTCGTGCATCGCGGGCTGGTGCGGCCCGAGGACGCCAAGGCCATCGCCAAGGCAAGCCCCCAGGCTGAGCGCGGCGGACAGGACGACGAGGCGGACGGTGAGGCCGAGGCCAAGCCCGCCAAGACGCTTTCCGAACGGCTGGTGCGCAACTTGAGCGCGCACCGCACCGCCGCCTTGCAAGCCGAGGTCGCGGCCAAGCCCGACGTGGCCCTGGCCGTGCTGGTGCATCGGCTGGCGTTGACCGTGTTCTATGGCGGCGGCGACAGCCTGCTGCAAATCGTCGTCCACCCCCAGGACGGCCTGCACCAGCACGCGCCCGAACTGGCCGAGAGCCCGGCCCAGGCCGCGTTCGACGCGCTGCGCAGCGCATGGCGTGAACGGCTGCCCGCCGATGACGCCGACCTGTTCGACGCCGTGCGCGAGATGAAGCGGGCCGACGTGCTGGCGCTCTTGGCCGTGTGCGTGGCGGGTACGGTCGATGCCGTCGTGCGCGACGAACACGACACCCGCGCCGAGGCGCTGGCCCAGGCCGTGAAACTGGACATGAGCGCCTATTGGCAGGCGACCGGCGAAGCGTATTTCAACCACGTCTCCAAGGCGCTGATACTCGACGGCATCAAGACGTTCAAGCCCACCGAGTTCAACCGCATCGCGGGCTACAAGAAAGCGGACATGGCGCGGGAAGCGGGCGAACACGCGACCGCTGCCAAGTGGCTGCCCGACATGCTGCGTACCGCATGATGGGGGCTTGATCGGGCGGCGGGCCTGCGCGAGCGGGTCCGCCGCCTGTTTTTTTGCTACCGGCTTCTGCTGGCTTTCCCTGTCGCGCCCGCCGTGCATGGCCCTCCCGGGCCATGTCCGGCGAGCGCGGTACTTGGTGCCCGACCATCGAGGCGCGGGCACCACGGCCCGCCGCGCCTGGGGTGCCCCAGGCGCGGCGGGAACGTCCCCCCACTTCACCCCCACCCATCAGTCAGCGCCGCCCACGGGCGGCGATAGGCGCGTCACGCTTCCCCCTTCGAGACCGGCCGTCTGGCCGGTGGTCCGCTGCGGCAGGGCAGGGCACGCGCCCGCCCGGCAAGCCAGGCGGGTGGGCAGTACGCCGGAGTGCGCCCAGGCAGGTTGCCCCGTGCGCCCTCGTCCTAGACCCTAGCGCATGGCGTGCCGGCGACGGCACGCGAGACCGACGGGGCGGCTTGCGGGACTTCCCCCACGCCGTGCCGATCCTGCCCACCTGGATGGGCCGGCGCCTGCTCGCGGTGTCGGCCGGGAAACCTTGCCATGCTCAGACTTGTACGAACGGCGGACCCTTGCAGCGTCATGGCGTTGAAGATGTCGGCCACGATGCCCCTTGAGCAAGGTCCACACCCGAGGCACGGCCTTGTTGTTGTGAATCCTGGCTGCGGCACGGCGGCCGGTGGCCGCCTCGGGCTTTGCGGCGCAACCGTTCGGCCCAACGATTTTCCCCTGCGCGTGCCGCGCATTCCTCGCGAGCCAAAATCGCCGGGCCTTCCGGTCGTTCACTGCGTTGCCGCCCCTCGCGGGGTGCGCCGCGCCCGGTCCTCGCCTGATCGGATCACACAAGGACGCGCATCGGGCGCGGACTTGCAATCTCAAGGAGCAATCATCATGGCTAACATCGGAAACTTCATCGCCCAGGACAAGGGCTACACGGGTACCGTTCGCACCCTGACCTTGAACGTCAAGGTCAAGATCGTCCCGGCCGACAAGGAAAGCGAGAAGGCGCCGGACTTCCGCATCGTGGCGGGCAACTTCGAGATCGGCGCGGCATGGCGCAAGGTCTCCCAGCAGGACCGCCCCTATCTGTCGGTCACGCTCGATGATCCGTCGTTCCCGGCCACCATCTACGCGCGGCTAATCGAGGGCGAGGACGGCAACTACGATCTCATCTGGTCGCGCCCCTCGAAGGCGCACTAAGCCCAGCCCGCCCGGCTTGCCGGGCGGGCGCGTACCGGGTGAACTCAACCCCAACCCCGGCCCCGGCTTTGCGCCGCGGCCGGCGTTTTCATGCACGTGCCTCGGCCGTGAAAGCGTCCGATTCTGCACGCTGTACGTAGTTCTACGTCTAGCGCGCGCTCGATGGCGCGGGCGAAGATCGCGGCCACACGCATCGAACAAGGAGTATCGGATGGACATGGGGCGCGAGCTGCGCGTGGCCTTGCTGCGCAATTGGTCGGACAAGGCGCTGGGCGGGCCGGTCTATGGTGTGCTCGATGCCGACGAGCTGGCGCAAGAAGGCAAGACGACGCTGGCGATCGACGGCGGGCGCTGGTGTCTGGTGACGGCCGAGGACGTGCGCATCGTGCCGGGCGTGGCAATCAGCGACGTGATGCCGGCGGGCTGGCTGGACGTGCCGGCCTGAGCCTCACCGCTTACGTCTACCTCTGGGCGTCCCCCGGCTCTGGCCGGGTCGCGCTGGCGTGCTGCGCATCGAGCCGCCGGCGGCGTCTCGACCTGGCGGCTTTCATCGCTGACGCGCGCTACGCTTGGCCGTGAACAACGGCATCAGGACTGCTTGTCGAATTCGCGGAAGAACTCGGACGGCGCCACGCCCAGCGTGTCGATGATCTTCATGACGCTGCCCAGCGTCGGGTTGTGCTCGCCGCGTTCGATGCGGCCCATGTAGCTGCGGTCGATCCCGCAGGCATCGCCAAAGGCTTCCTGCGAGTAGCCCAGCGCCTTGCGCCGCCGGCGCACGACCTCCCCGAAGGTGGTGAACAGCGGGTCTTTGTCGGGCGAGGGCTTGGATCTGGTCATGCGCGCAATCATTTGGCATGAGCGTGCAAATCACCACGGCATACTTTTACGCGGATTTAATATCCACGGCTTAAATATCCCTTTTTTGATACAGTAACCCCGTTACGGTTCTGCGCTTTTACGGCAATCCGTAGAGCCGTTTCGGCGGATTACCGTAGACCCGTGCATCCGGTTCGGCGGATCTACGTTTTGGCGTCATGGCGCCGTTCCGGTTTGGCGTTTCCGCGGTTTTACGGATTTGGGAGAGAGCGGGGCGGCTTGCGTGCCTCGTGATCGTGGCACGGCGTGCTCGCCGTCAAGGCCGGCGCGTGCGCCGCACGCTGGCGGCCTGGCGGCCGGCTGCGCACCTTGACCGCTTGCGCGCGCCGCGCGGGCCTCGGACGCGGGCAATCCGCCCGACACCGATCAAGGAGCCGATCATGAACCTGCCGTCTTTTCTCACCGACGAACTGGCCCTGCGCCTGCTGGACAACGGCCGCCTGGCCCAAGGCGTCGACTTCGACGCCTATCCGGTCGTCAAGCTGTTCGCGCCCGATGCCAATGCAACGTGGTTGCTGACCGAGCTGGACCCCAATGAGCCCGACCGGGCGTTCGGCCTGTGCGACCTGGGTACGGGTGATCCCGCGCTGGGCTACGTGAGCCTGGCCGAGTTGCAAACCGTGCGTGGCCGGCTGGGGCTGCCCATCGAGCGCGACCTGTATTTCCGGCCTGACCGGCCATTGAGCGAGTACGCCCGGTTGGCACGGGCCGAGGGGCGCATCGTGACATGATGCGCGCGATGCCGGGCCTGGGCCGTCGTCGGTCCGGGTCCGGCTTTACGGATTTACGCCGTGCTGACCTGGACCATTTCGGGCCAGAACTTGGCGAGGAGGACGACCAGGCCGACGACGGCTGCTACGCCGATGAAGACGATGAACTGGATCTCCGTGTAGTCGGCCGTGCTGCGGTTCGGGCCGCGCAGGCGCGGGTAGCGCCCCAGCGTCAGCACCTTGAGGACGGCCCAGCCCGGCCAGAAGAAGATGGCCTCGAAGGCCAGTCGACTGGCCACGAAACCGAGAAATCCCAAGATGCTGTCCATATGCCCGCCCTTTGGGTGCCGACCTGCCGGATGCTTGCCGAATCTGGATGGATGATGCCATGCTTATACCCACTCCGACTGGCTTTGCGCCAGCCCCCGCGCCCCGGAGGCGTCCATGCCGCTCCTGACCGATGCGCAGCACGCGCGCCTTGTGGCCCAGGGCCGAGAGCGCGCCCGCGCTCCGGGCTTCGACCCGGTGCCCGTGGTCAAGCTCTACACGCCGGATGCGCGCGTGGTGTGGCTGCTGGCGACGGCCGACCCGGACGAGCCTGGACGGCTCTACGGGCTGTGCGACCCCGGCACGGGGTTTCCGCAGCTCGGGGACATCGGCCTGGCTGACCTCGAAGCGATGCGTGGGCCGAACGGCTACCCGGTGGCCGTGGACATGAGTTTCCAGGCCCGGCGCACGCTGTCGGACTACGCCGCGCGGGCCATGGCCCACGGCGCCTACGTCGAGGACTAGCAGCGGGCCGATGGCATCGGCCCGTGCTGGCCTCTCCCAGCTTCCGGGCGGGGGCATTGTTGCCTCGCCCTTCGGCCTCACCCCGGTGCAATCTCCCGGGGTAGGGGCCGGTTTGCGGGAGGAGACGATGCGCGCACCCGACCACGACAACGCGCCCTGGCAGGCGACGGCCGCCTACCTGTACCTACTGCGCCTCGATGCCGCGAGCCTGGCCTGGGAGTACCTGCGCCGAGATCCTGCCTACCGCGCCTGCTGGCGCTGCTATGGGCGCCAGCACTGGCCCCAGCACGGACACCAGCCCGGCCAGCGCCCGGGCGGGCGCGCGTTGCCCGGCGCGGCGCAGCCCTGGGGCCTGGCCCAGCTCGAAGATCCCGGCCTGGACGCGCGGCGCGCGCACCCGGTCTGGGACGACCGGATGCCGGCGCTCCTGCACGTCTACGCGGCCGGGGACGCGGCGGCCGGCCAGGCCGGCCTGGACCTCTGGCGCCTGCCCGGCGAGAAACGCCTGGCGGCGCTGCCTGACGGCGGCTACGCCTTGCAGGTGCGCGACGACGACGGCGCCGCGCCTTGCCTGCGCGCCCGGCTCGGCGCGGGCGTGCTCGACGGCCAGCCGGCGCTGTGCGCCGTGCCGCTCGATGCCCGCCTGCACGCGCAGGCCGCGCAGCTCGCCGCGCACGCGGCCCACTTCGCGCCGCGGCGCGTGGCCGCTGCCGGCCAGGCCCATCCCGCCTACCGTCACGTCCATCCGCATACGCACCCCGTCACGCAGGCCAGCCTGCACCATCTGCACGCCTTGCAGGCGCTCGATGGCGCGCAGGCCGGCGCCTCGCAGCGCCGCATCGCCGAGGCGCTGTACGGTGCCGAGCGCGTGCGGGCGTGCTGGCACGCCGACAGCGCGTTGCGGGCGCAAGTGCGCCACAGCCTCGCGCGCGGCTACGCCCTGATGCGCGGCGGCTACCGCCAGCTCGCCGGGCTGGCCCCGCCACGCGCCGATAGCTCGACCCACACCCCGGCGGCCGCGTAGCGGCCCGCCCAGGGAGAAAAATCCACCCCCCTAAAAATCCTCCATTCCTGGCCCGCTCGTCCCTGCCGAGACTGTCTCCAGCCGGCGGCGCTGCGCCTGCCGGCGCAACGCACCGCCGGAGGCATCATGGCCACGTCCCACGTCCACCCTGCTTCGACCGCATCCGCGCCCGCCGCAGCCACGCCCGCGCGCTACCTCACCAACGATGAAGCGGCCGCGTACCTGCGGCTTTCGCCGCGCACGCTGGAAAAGCTGCGCGTGCTCGGCGGCGGCCCCCGGTTCAGGAAGTTCGGCCGGCGCGTACGCTACGCGCTCACCGACCTGGACGCCTGGGCCGATGGCCGCAGCTACGCCATGACCTCGGACCCCGAGTACCTGGACCGCCGCGCTGGCCGCTGACGGCCGGGCGCATCGGTTGCCTCGGGGTTCCGGTCATGGCCACGCGCAAGCGTCCCGCCGGCGAGCGCGAACAGCTCACGCTGTTCCGGGCGCTGCCGGGCGACATGCGCCCGCGCGACGCGCAAGACCTCATGGCTTATCCCTTCTTCGCGCTGGGCAAGAACCGACGCGTGGTGCCCATCGAATTCGAGGCCGGCCCGGTGCGCATCCGCGTCGAGGGCGTGCCCGAGCACGGCATCGCCACCATCTGGGATGCCGATGTCCTGATCTGGGCCGCCAGCCAGCTCGTCGCCGCCCGCGACCGCGGGCTGGCGACCTCGCGGCTGATGGCCGCCACGCCGCACGAGATCCTGACCTTCACCGGGCGCGGCACGGCGCAGGACGACTACCGCCGCCTGCGCGCCGCGCTCGACCGCCTGCAATCGACCACGGTGGCGACCTCACTGCGTCAGGCCGAAGGCCGGCGCCTGCATCGGTTTTCCTGGATCAACGAGTGGAAGGAGACCGCGCGGCCAGGCGGGCGTTCTGCCGGGCTCGAACTGATCCTGCCCGACTGGTTCTACTCGGGCGTACTGTCCGACGCTCTGGTGCTGGGCATCGACCCGCGCTACTTCCGCTTAAGCGGCGGGATCGAGCGCTGGCTGTACCGGCTGGTGCGCAAGCATGGCGGCACGCAGCGCCTGGGCTGGATGTTCGAGCTGCGCCACCTCCACGCCAAGTCGGGGAGCCTGGCGCGCTACGCGGACTTCGCGCTCGACGTGCGCCGGCTCGCCCAGCGCCAGGCGCTGCCCGGCTACCGCCTGCGTGTGGCGCGCGTCGGCGGCGCGGGCGGCGCCGAGTGCCTGTACTTCCATCGCCTGCCTGGCGCTCCCGCGCCCTGACACCTTCTGCGAGGCATACGTTATGTGGATAACTTGTGGACAAGCCTGTGAGTATCCTGTGGAAGCGTTCGGGGTATCAGGCGCACGGGATTCGGGGTATCAGGCGCAAAAAGTTCGGGGTATCAGGCGCAGCGATGCCTGGAAACCCGCGCCAGCATTGGCGCTGCGGGGCGCTTCTAACTCTCTAACTAAAAGACTAACTAAGAATGATGGCGCGAGGTTGTCTGCTCAAAGTTTGAGCAACAACACGCGCAAGGCCGCAAACAGCGGTCGGCAGACCGACCCGTGGCCGGTCGCCGTCGGCGTGCATGGGGTCGGGCTGGACGCGGGCTTGGTCCCGCCGCGCGTCGGCCGGGTCATCGCGCTTCTGAACCAGAAAGGCGGCGCGGGCAAGACCACGATTGCCACGCACTTGGCCGGCGAGCTCGCCTTCGACGGCGCGCGCGTCGTGCTGATCGACGCCGACCCGCAAGCCTCGGCCTCGGACTGGGCCGAACGGCGCATCGAGCGCGGCCACACGCGCCTGTACGGCGTCTACGGCCTGGCGCGCGATTCGCTGCATGTCGAGGTGCCCCAGCTCGCGCAGAGCGCCGATTTCGTCATCATCGACGGCCCGCCGCGCTCGGCCTCCATCACACGTTCGGCGCTGCTGGCGGCCGACTTGGCGCTGATTCCCGTGCAGCCCTCGGCCTACGACATCTGGGCCAGCGCCGACATGGTGCGGCTGGTCGAAGAAGCGCGGCTGTACCGGCCGCAGCTACGCGCGGCCTTCGTCGTCAACCGCAAGGTCGTGGGCACGGTGCTCGGGCGCGAGGCGCGCGCGGCGCTGGCCGAGCAGCCCGTGCCGGCCCTGGCCGCCGAGGTGTCGCAGCGCATCGCCTTTGCCGAAAGCGTGTCGGCCGGCGTGCTCGCCCGCGAACGCGATGCGCGCAGCCCGGCCGCGCAGGAGATCGCGCGCCTGGCGGCCGCCGTGCGCGAGGTGCTGGCATGAGCGGCGAGCGTGACGACAGCCCGGGCCGGGACGGTGACCCGCACCGCGGCCGTGTCGCCATCGGCGCGCGGCCTGCGCCCACGGCGGCCGGCGCCTGGGTGCGCCGCGGCGACGCCCAGGCGCCGGCCTACACCGCGCGCCTGACCGTGGACATCACGCCGGCGCTGCGCGGGCGCATCCGCATGGCGGCCTACGAGCGGGGCGTGACGGCGGCCACGCTCTTGCGTGCGCTGTTGGAGCGCGAGTTCCCGGAGCGCACGTCATGAAGCCGACGCATTCCGCCGGGCCCGCGGCCAGCGCCATGCGCGTGGCGCTGTTTCGGGCGCGGCGCGCCCGCGTGCGGCTGCGCTTCGGCGCGCCGCTACGCATCGTGCGCCTGGACGATTGGCGGCGCCTGGCCGTGTTCCCGGCCGGCGCGGTCTGCGCGCGGTTGCGCTGGACCGCCAATACCTACGGGACCGTGCTCTGGCAGCTCATGGTGCTGCAAGCCGGCGGGCGCACGGCTGCGCCTGCCGAGGGCTTGCAGCGCGTCGCGGGCGTGTCGCCCGGCGCGCGCCTCTTGCTGCACGCCGACGGCCGGCCCGCGGTGCGGGCGGCCCTGGCCTGCATCGACGCCATCGAGGCCGCCGGCCTCGCGCCCGTGTCGGTCTCGCCCGACTACTGGCGCACCGTCCACAACCGGCTCGCCGCGCGGCAGCCGCCGCCGGCCTACACGACCGAGCGGCACGCAGCCTACCTCGCGCGCCGCGCCTTGCAAGGAGATGTTCATGCCTGACGTGCGACCTCGCTTTGCCTCGCCCGCCTGGCGCGTGCGCGCCGGCGTGCTGGCCGCGATGACGCTGGGCGTCGCGGCGGTCTTCGCGCCCGGCCTGCTGCGCGCCGTGGCGCCGCAGGCGCTGGCCGCGCCCACCGCGCCGCGCCTGGCCTACAACGCCAGCGCCAGCATTCCGGGCGGCTTCTACCTCATCACCGCGCAGCCGCCGCGCGTGGGCGACGTCATCCTGACGCGCCTGCCGGCGGCGGTCGCCCAGCTCGCCGCCGCGCGCCACTACCTGCCGGCCGGCGTGCCGCTCATCAAGCCGATTGCCGCCGGCTACGGCGATCACGTCTGCGTGCGCGACGGCATCGTGCGCATCAACGGCCGCGGCGTCGCGCGCACGCTTGCCGCCGACCGCCTGGGCCGGCCGCTGGCGGCCTGGCCGGGCTGCCGGCTGCTCGGTCCCGACGAATGGTTCTTGCTCGGTGTGGGCCGGCCCGACTCCTTCGATAGCCGCTACTTCGGGCCGATCCCGCGCACGGCGGCCTTCGGCCGGGCCGTGCCGCTGTGGGTGTGGGGGGCGCCGTGACGGCCGCCGGGATTGCGCGCCATTCCGCACGCCCTGCTGCACGCAGCCTGCCTGCCAGCGTGCAGCGCCGATGCGGGCTGCGCCGCATGGCGCGGGCGGCGGCCGTGCCCGCGCCCGTGCAGATGCCTTGCCCTCGCTCGGGTCCGCCTGGTCGGCCCGGCGCGCCGCCGTTGCCCGGCCTGCGGCCTGGGCAATGCCGCCCGCGTCGGCCTGGTCGTCTCGGTGCGGGCCGGTCGGCAAGTTGGTCCCCGCCGCTAGGGCGTCGGGGATGGGCGCATGGGAAAGGCGAGGGCAAGATAAAACGGCCAGCACGGGACTGGCCGCAAAGCCTTGTCTGCACGGGTTGGGAGACGGCACGGCGCCTGGTGGCGTGTGTGCCGTGGGGGTGCGCTACAGCGCATGGGTGGGGCTTAGGCCGCGTGCCGTGCCCGCTGTTCTACGCTGGGCTTGCCTGGGAGATGGCGCATGGCGCGCGATGACGACCGCGAGTTCCGCCCGCGTCCCGGTCCCCCGAAGTCCAGCCCCAAGGGCGGCGAACGCTTCGTCTCGCTGGTGCGCCGCGAGGCGTCCCGGCTCGGCCAGCCGCGTGCCGGCTCCTGCGGCCGGTTCGGCCGGGGCCAGGTGGCCGCCAGCCTGCGCGGCGCCACGCTCCCGCTGCATAGCCGGCGCGTGGTCATCAAGTCGCGCTTCGTGCAGATCCGGCCAGGGTCCGATGCCGTGGCCGCGCACCTGCGCTACATCGAGCGCGATGGCGTCACGCGCGAGGGCGAACGCGGCCAGGCTTACGGCGCCAACACCGACGTGGCGGACACGCGGGCCTTCGTGGCGCGCAGCCAGGGCGACCGCCACCAGTTTCGGTTCATCGTGTCGGCCGAGGACGCCGGCGAATTGGGCGACCTGCGCGCCTATACCCGCGCGCTGATGCAGCGCATGGAAGTCGACCTGCAAACCCGGCTCGATTGGGTCGCGGTCGACCACCACGACACGGACAATCCGCACACGCATGTCATTGTGCGCGGGCGTGCCGACAATGGGCAGGATCTGGTCATCGCGCCGGACTATATGCGCCACGGGATGCGCGCTCGTGCCGCGGAGCTGGCGACCGAATGGCTGGGGCCGCGCACCGCGCGCGAGATCGCCGACAGCCAGTACCGCGAGGTTTCCCAGGAGCGGTTCACGGGGTTGGACCGGGCACTGTTGCGCCAGGCCGCCCTGGAGCCAGTCTCCCTGTCCGGCCTGCGCGGCGACGTGCCCTACCAGCGCCTCCTGGCCGCGCGCCTGCAATACCTGGCCGAGCTGGGCTTGGCGCAACCGCTGAAGGCCGGCCGTTACCAGCTTGATCCCAAGATGGAGGAGACCTTGCGCCGCCTGGGCGAGCGCGGCGACATCCTGCGCGCCATGCACCGGGCGATGCGCGGCGAGGCCCGGGAGTTCGTCATCGAGACTGGGCCCGAGCTGCGCGCGCCCATCGTCGGCCGCATCAGCGGCAAAGGGCTGGCTGACGAGCTGCGCGACCGGGGCTATCTGGTGATCGACGGCGTGGACGGCCGCGCCCACTACCTGGCCCTGCCGCCAGGCACGACGCTGGCCGACTACCCCACGCATGGCATCGTGGAGGTCCAGCCCATCCCGCCCAGCGCGGCCGACCAGAACATCGCGCGGCTGGCCGAGGACGGCATCTACCGTACTGCGGACCACCTGGCCGAACTCCAGCGTTCCGGCCGCCGAGGCAAGGAACGGGACAGCAGCCCCGAGCAGATCGTGCGTTCGCACGTCCTGCGCCTCGAAGGGCTGCGGCGCGCGGAGATTGTCGAGCGCATCGAGGAAGGTATCTGGAAAGTGCCGGATGACCTGCTGGCGCGCGGCCGTGAGCACGACCTGAAACTGCGCCACGGCATCGACATCGCCGTGCGCTCGCACCTGCCGCTGGCGCAGCAGATCGACTCGCCCGGCGCAACCTGGCTGGACCGGCAGTTGATCGACGGCGGCAAGGACGTGACCCGCGAGGGCTTCGGGGCCGAGGTGCGCCAGGCCATGCAGGCACGGGCCGAACACCTGGAGGGCGAGGGGCTGGCGCGGCGCTGCGGCGGCGAGGTGGTATTGGCGCGCGGGTTGCTGCGCACGCTACGCGAGCGCGAGCTGGCGGCAACAGCTAAGACGATCGAAGCCAGTACGGGCATGAGCTACCGGCCTGTGGGCGAGGACGGCCGGATCAGCGGGGTCTACCGGCGCTCGATCCAACTGGCCAGCGGCCGCTACGCCATGCTCGACGACGGCCTGGGCTTTACCCTGGTGCCGTGGCGGCCCGTCGTCGAGCAGCGCCTGGGACAGTCCGTGTCCGCCACGGTCCAGGCCGGACGGGTGACGTGGGAATTTGGGCGGCAGCGAGGATTATCGATGTGATTTGTGTAGGAGCCTGTCTGAAAGTGGCACCCATACCTACAACTAGGCTGGTCTTCCATGCCATGTCAGGCAAGAGTATGAAGGAAATTTCGGCTCCGATCGGAAGTCCGCTTTTGGAACCTGAACTCCCTCGAAGAAACTCTTAAGATTTCTTAGCAGGCCGCTGCGACATTTACATCCCACTAGCGGGGTCATCTATACCAATTGCGCATAAATTTTTGCCTAACCCGCATCACCATCCGATTCGCCACTTATAGAGTAGAGCCATCTTTCATTCGCGGCGAAACCTATTACCGTGTCTTCGTCACCAATTCTGCGCATCGCTGTCATCGGCTTATCTGCATGCGACGCATGCACACCTTTCATACAACGGCTCAGCCGAGAGCTGCGAGGCCGTGCAAGCGTGGTGGCGTTTCACGTCGAGGCACACGACCGACCAGAGTCGCCAGTGAGCGCGGAGTTGTCGCTGCAACTGGGTCTGCTGCGTGCCGCCGAACGCGCCTGTATTACAGGGGTCCGAGCCATCGTGTTGCCCGACCTTGCGTATTATGGGATCGCAGAAGCGCTTGCGCCGATGCTGCCTGTGCCGATCATTGGTGTTGGCCGTGCAGTGCTAGAAGCACTGAGCACCGATGAACCGTGTACTGCTCGCGTGCGATTGATATCGACGTTGTCGGTTGACGTGTACAGCGCACTCGCAGCGCATTTTGCAAACGCGGGCATCGAACTATCCATCGAACGAATCGAATACGTCGGACAGGCGGTGGATAGTGCGGTAGCAGATGCGATTACTCGAGCGCGCGGTGCTGGGATCGAGCGCCTGTGTCTAGGCGACGATCTTGCGCAACTTGTCTCCGTCGATTCGCGTTACGAGGCGAGCCTGATCGATTCCGCTGCGGCATGTGCGCGTGCTGTGCTAGCGTTACGTGCACGTAAACCGTTCAAGCTGGGCGTGGTCGGTGGCGTAGGGCCGGCCGCCACGGTCGCGTTTCTCGATCACATCGTGCAGTCCACGCCTGCGCGTCGCGATCAGGAGCATCTAAAACTGATTATCGAGCAGAATCCGCAGATTCCAGACCGTACTGCTTATCTGCTTGGCAACGGAGTCGATCCAACGCTAGCGCTACTCGCCATCTGTGAGGATTTGCAGCGTGCGGGGGCAACGGCTATCGCAATTCCGTGCAATACTGCACACGCGTTTATTGAAAGAATTGCACCAGCATTACGGGTACCTGTCGTGCACATGCCGCGAGAAGCGATCCGCTTTGTTGCGAATGCGCTACCCGCCGCGCGTACGCTTGGCCTGCTTGCCACTGACGGCACTATCGCAACAGGCTTGTATCACGACGAGGCGCGTGCTGCGGGCCTTGCCATGCTGGTCCCGGATGTGACCCATCAGCGGCTGGTGATGGACGCGATCTACGGGCCCGGCGGCGTGAAGGCCGGGCAGCGCGATTCACTCCATCGTGATGCGATTGGCCGCGCAGTCGGACATCTTGCATCGCGGGGTTCGGACGCGATTATTCTTGGTTGCACGGAGTTGCCGCTTCTTCTCCCCCACCAGCTTGATTATTGCGTCGATGGCTTCATGGTCCCAGTTGTTGATCCAGCTAAGGTGCTCGCATTGCGGTGCGTCGAACTTTCTGCGCGTACTGATTGAACGCGTTCATGGGCGAGTCGGTGTGTCGGCCGACGCGCGTTCCGACGAGTCCAAAGCAATTCGCAGCCGTACCATTCTCATGCAATCGCGACCTGCTGCTGTTCGCTCGATGTTGCTCTGAATACATGACTGCATGGGGCTACAAGCCTTCGCGCTTAAGCGACATTTTTGACGCATAGGTGAGCGACGCGCCCTGGCACCGTGCGATTGCCTGCGTAAGTAATGTTGCGATTCAGGCGGGCTGCTTCTTGCAACCATGCTTGAAGCGCATAGGCTTTTGCTGAGTTTTCATCGCTGTAACGTTAGCTTCGTCCATACTTGATGCTCCCGAAATTTCTTGTGGCGTACTCAGATGAGCGCCGCAAATGCAGGAGAAAATTCATGGCAGGCGCGTACACCTCCGGCGTGGAGCATGACTCCACCCGAATCACTCAATCGGAACTGGACGATCCCGCACTCCGTCAAGCAAGGATAGACTTGGCCGCCTGCTTCAGGATGGCGGCGCGTATGGGCATGCACGAAGGAATATGCAACCACTTCTCCGCCGTGGTACCAGGGCGCCCCGATCTGTTCCTGGTCAATCCCTACGGCTATTCGTTCGAGGAAATCACGGCGTCCAATCTCCTGATCTGCTCGCTGGACGGTCAAGTCGTCGCGGGAGAAGGCGTTCCGGAAATTACGGCCTTCTATATCCATGCTCGTGTACATGCCAGCCAACCCCGCATCAAGGTGGCGTTTCACACACACTTTCCTAATGCCACCGCCATGTCCATGCTGGAAGGACCGCCCCTGCTATGGGCGGGCCAGACCTCGCTGAAGTTCTATGGTCGAACGGCGGTCGACACTTTCAATGGCTTGGCCTATGACAGCACGGAGGGTGACCGCATTGCCTCCGCCATCGGCGACGCCGATATTATTTTCATGAAGAACCACGGCGTGATGGTCGTTGGGGAAAGCATCGCCGAGGTATGGGACGACATGTACTATCTGGAGCGGGCATGCGAGGTGCAACGCCTAGCGCTATCCACTGGCCGCCCCCTGGCGCCGATACAGCCTGAACTGGCCGCGCGCACCTATGCGCAAATGCGAGCCGGCGACAGGGATAGCGCAAAACAGCATCTGGAAAGCATCAAGCGGATTCTCGACAAAAAAGAACCCGACTATCGGCAGTGATCCAGCCGGACCGACATCGGCAGAGCATATGCCGGTCCAGCGCTTGCCCGGTATACGCCCGTACGTCAATGTGCCAGAATCTTCGACAAAAACTGGGCAGCCCGCTCGGAACGTGGCGATGAGAAAAATGTCGCCGTATCGGTGTCTTCGACGATCTCGCCATTATCCATGAAGATGACGCGATCGCTTACCCTGCGGGCGAAACCCATTTCGTGCGTTACACATACCATCGTCATCCCCTCTTTCGCAAGCTCGACCATCGTCTCCAGCACTTCATTGACCATCTCGGGATCGAGTGCCGACGTAGGCTCGTCGAACAGCATAGCGACCGGATCCATCGCCAGCGCACGCGCAATGGCCACACGCTGCTGCTGACCGCCGGATAATTGACCAGGGTATTTCGGGGCATGCGCGGACAGGCCCACCCGATCCAGCAGCGCAACCGCCTTCTCGACTGCGTCCTGCCGGGAACGGCCCAGCACCTTCACCTGGGCCAGCACGACGTTCTCCAGCACCGACATATGGGGAAACAGTTCAAAATGCTGGAACACCATGCCCACGCGCGCACGCACCTTGGCCAAATCGACGCCTTTTCCTGCAAGGTCGACTCCATTGACCCGTAGGCTCCCCTGCTGAAAAGGCTCCAGGCCGTTCACACACTTGATAAGCGTGGATTTTCCAGATCCAGACGGGCCGCAGATGACGACGACCTCGCCCTTGCCTATCCGTGTCGAGCAGCCACGAAGCACCGGATGGTGCCCGTAGTGCTTGCTGAGATTCTCGATCTCGATCAATTTCTTCCCCCTGCCGTCACCCTGCGCAACAGCAACGAAAAGCCGAAGCACAGCAAAAAATAGACCGCCGCCGAAAACAGCAGCATTTCCACGACTCGGCCACTACGCGAGCCAATGTCATAAGCCTTGCCGAAGAAATCCGACAAGGCCATTACGTAGACCAGCGAAGTGTCCTGAAACAGCACAATGCCTTGCGTGAGCAGGATGGGTACCATGCTACGCATTGCCTGGGGCAGGACCACATGGAACATCGCCTGGAGATAACGCATGCCGAGTGCCTGAGCGGCGCTCATCTGCCCCTTGGATATGCCTTGTATTCCAGCACGCACGATTTCCGAGTAGTAAGCCGCTTCGAACAGAGAAAAAGCCACCAAGGCGGACGTCATCCGTATGTCCACCGCCGCGCCGAGGCCAAGCACTGTCTGCAGGAACTGCGGAACGAGCAGGAAAAACCACAGGAGAACCATCACCAGTGGTATGGACCTGAATACGTTGACATAGCCTGCAGCAAAAAAAACCAGTGCGCGACGATTCGACAGGCGCATCAAGGCCAGCAGAATGCCAAGAACCAGCCCCATTGCCATGGCAAAAAAGGTGATTTCGAACGAGACAAGCAGACCTCGTCCAAGCACGGCCAACGCTGTAGGGGTGATGACGCTGAAGTCAAGGTGATAAGTCAAAGATTCCCCTTGGTCATTTCGAACCCAGCATGCCGGGCAGCCGGGAAAACCGCTCCAGCCTCCGCATGCCCAGCATGACAACGAAATTGATGGCCATGTACAGAAGCGTGACGACAATGAAGGATTCGTAGGGTTGCGCGGTGTAGTCGACGAGTTGTCTTCCTTGCGCGCTCAAATCAAGCAGCCCGATCGTGGAAGCAATCGCCGAATTCTTGAAGATACTCAGGAACTCGCCGGTCAGCGGCGCGACGATCAACCTGAGCGCAACCGGCAGGATCACGTACCGATAAGCCTGCGGGAGCGACATTCCCAAGGCCACGGCGGCATTGCGCTGCCCGCCTTTCAGCATGTTGATCCCGGCCCTGACCTGCTCGGATACGCGCGCGCTGGTGTAAAGGCCCAACCCCAGGCTGGATGACATGAACAGCTGAACGCCTGGATCCAGCGACTTGAACCACGCACCGAAAGGGAGAAGCTCCGGCGCCGCGAAATACCAGATAAACAACTGGATGAGCAACGGGATATTGCGAAAAAGTTCTACGTAGCCCGTCGCCACGCCCCTTATCCAGCGATTCGGCACGGTTCGCAGCGTGCCCACCATGGTGCCGACCAGCAGTGCGAGAATCCAGGAAGACAGCCCGATAGCGAGAGTGGTGCGCAACCCACTCAGCAGCCAGTCCAAATAGGTTCCACCGCTACCCGAATCCTGGAGCAGGACGCCCCAGTTCCAGTGATACGCCATCGCCGCCCCTTACTCAGCAGGCCGATCATTCGGGTGGGCATAGAGATCCGCGACCGCCGTGGACATGGGAAAGTTGAAGTTGGCGTTGTTCGGCGGGATCGGTGATTCAAACCAGCGCGTATAGAGTTTCCTGATTTCCGGGCTTTGGAACAGTTTGCCCAGCGCCGCATCGCCCAGCGCCTTGAACACGGGATCGTCTTTGCGAACCATGAAGCCCCAGGGCTCCAGGCCACTGATCGGTTTTCCCACCAGGGCGTAATCGTCTGGGTTCTGGGCCTGCAATCGCGTACCCGCCATCAGGATGTCGTCCATGTAATAGGCCTGCGCCCGCCCCGACTGAAGGATGAGCAAGCCATCGGCATATTCCTTCACGCTCTGAATGCGGATATTCATATGGTTCTTTTCATTCATCTCGCGCAGCAGGCGCTCCGGGCTGGAGCCGGCGTTGGTCACGACGGCTTTCCCTGCCAGATCGCCAAACTCTTTGATCCCGCTGTCCTTGCGAGTCAAGATGGCCGGCGTCGAACCGAAGAACGATATGAGATAGGCCACCTGGTTCCAACGGTCTTTCAAATTGCTGGCCACGCCGCAAGCCAGATCCACCGTGCCGTTCTGCACCAATGACATGCGATTTTGCGAGGTGATGGGAATCATCCGAACCGTCAGGTTCGGCATCCCCAGCTTTTCCTTGACTGCATCGATGATGTGGTTGCAAAGGTCTTGCGAATAGCCGATTACCTTTTCATTCTCGTCGTAATACGAGAACGGCACCGAGGATGTGCGGTGCCCCACTGCGATCACGCCGGAGGCCTTGATTTTGTCCAGCGTCGGTCCTAAATCGGAAGCTATGGATGAAGCCTGCCAAGTCACGCCGGCAATAACTCCTGCGGCCAACAAGGCCAGTTTGCGTCGAATCGTCATTGTATTTCCCCAAGAAATGCCGCCTTTATCGGATCGGCGATATCAATTTTTTCTATCACCCGGCATGGGTGAAGGTCCTGGATGCAATGGTGTAGCGGCCCAACGCATCGGGGCGGAAGTTGAAGCCTAGCCCCGGCCGCTTCGGCAAGATCACCCGTCCGTTCTCCGGCACTAACGCCGTGTCGATCAACTCATCGAAGTTGAGGACGCGCGTGCCGTGGAAATATTCGACATAGCCGCCATTAGGCACGCTTGGCACCAGGTGCGCGTGCAACTGATGAAACCAGCAGGGGTGCATGGTCATGCCGAACCGCTCGGCGCTTTCCGCGACGCGTAACCACCCCGTGACGCCACCGCAGCGCGGCGCCTCTGCCTGGATGACGGCGGCGGCGCCAATCTCGCCGATATAGTCGAACACTGCAGGCGAAGATTGAAACTCCCCGGTGGCCAGCCGCAGGCCGGAGCGCCGCGACAGCCACGCGAATGACGCCAGGTCGTCGGCGGCGAAGGGGTCTTCAATCCAATAAGGCCGCATGGCTGCGGCTTCTTGCACGAAACGCCAGGCCTGCTGGCGATCCGTGTAGGCGTGATAGAAATCCAGCATGATTTCCGCGCCATCGCCCATGGCTTCGCGCGCCATGGCCAAACGCCGTTGTTCGGAGGCCGAAGCGTCGCCCCGGACTTTCAGTTTGATTCTGGAAAACCCTAGATCTTGCCATTGCCGCAGCTCGCCGGGCAGTTCCTCCAGCCCGTCCTGGCTGAAGTAATAGCCGCCCGATCCATACGCTTGCACCGCCTCGGCGTCGCTCCCCAGCAGCCGTGCCAGCGAGACGCCGCCGCGCCGCGCCGCAGCGTCCCACAAGGCGATGTCCACGGCGCTGATCACATTCATGAGAATGCCCGCGCGCCCCTGGATGCGCGTCGCCATCATCAATGCGTCGTGGACGGCGAAGGGATTGCCCGCGTGTGCCGCGACGGCCGTCAGGACAGGCAGCGCAAACTCTTCCAACGCGGCGATCGCCGTCATGGCGCCCAATGTCCCGATGTAGCTGAAGCCGATGCCCCGGCTATCATCGGAAAAATCGGCTTCGACGCACAGATAATCCCGGGAGGCCAGCGCGGTGCCGCCGGCGCCCACCGGCGCCGCCAGCGGCACGCGGAGGGCATAGGCCCGCAACGCCCGCAGGAAAGGCGGGGAAACTTCCTGTTCGAACCTGGATCGGAGTGCTTGTGTCTTGGACGCCATGGAATTCACGTACTCGCGGTTGCCCCATCGCAAGCGCCATGGGAGCAAACATAGTACGGAGCCAGGGCGGGAACGGCGATGACGTTGCCGCAACAGGCTATGCGGAAACAGAATGATGCCGGCGCGGCCCGCTCAGTTGTTCTGCAGGCTCTTCAAATAGCTCCATACCTGCCGCACCAGTTCGTTGCTGCTGCTCATATCGCAATACAACCGCAAATCGAAATCCAAGCACAGATTCTTATCCGCCGCCAACACCAGCGCACCCGTGTCCAGATACGAACGGATCGAGGTCATGGGTAGCCAGGCCAGGCCTTGGCCGCCCAAGGCCGCGGCGCGCAGCACGTCGGCGGTATCGGACTCGTAGACACGCGCGAAATTCGAGCCTATTTCCGGCGTGTATTTCGCGAAAAAAGCTTTGAGCGTTGTGCCCATATACGTGCTGTCGGTATAAGCAAGCAGCGGCACTGGCACGGGCGAGTCCGGTGAGACCCGGTGCCGCGGTTGATCACCGCGGCCAGGCGCCGAAACGGGGATGAACTCTTCCCGGCCAATAATCAAGCAATCGTAGCGTTGTGGATCGAGCAGGACAGGCTGGTCATCCCGGTGGTAGCACAACAACATGTCGCACCCACCCTGGAGCATCAACCTCACCGCTTCGTGAACATTTGTCGCCACAACGCGCGCGCAGGCCCCTTGTCCGAATCGTCCCAGGCATCGGCTCAACCATTCGGGTAGAAAATTCGTAGATAACGACTGCGTGGAAGCGATAACGAGTGAACGGCTGGGCAGTTGCTGCTGGTTTCGGACAGTGGAACGCAATGTGTACAGTGTCTCGACGATTTCTGACACGCGCTCGGCCAAAAGCTCACCGGCAGGCGTCAAGGTGCCGGGATATTGGCCTCGCAGAATCAACTCTGCTCCAAGCCACTCTTCCAATGAGCGAATGCGGCGGCTAAATCCCGACTGAGTGACACTTCTATATTCCGCTGCGCGGGAAAAACTGCCAAGCCGCACGAATGCCGCGAAATCTTCCAGCCACTTTAGTTCCATGTTGATTCTTCTACGGCCAGAACACCCTTGAGGAGTCATTTGACTAGTTTAGGCGGTACGCACTGTCGAGATCGCCGAGCGTCATCTCTGAGCCTGGGTAGTCTAGTTTCTTTGTGTCCGCATATCAATCAATGTCCTCGACCGTCTACTGTACTGACGGAGCGCTGCTCGCGCAGCACCCGAGCGCCGCAAGATGAACATGCCCAAGGCCTGCGAGGTATAGGTCCCAGCAGAGGGTGGGCGAACCACGATTGCCGATTGTTGCCACTGTTGCAATGCCGTTTTTCGGCTGCTGGGTGGCACGCTCGTAGCATGCCGTTCTCGCGCCTATAGATTCACCTTATAGCGGTTGGGTTTTCAGGGGAATGACTGCTTCGGTGGATTGTGATGCAGCCGAGGAAAGACGCGCCTTCCATTGGTTGTCTTCCGAACGGGGGCAGAGGGCATCGCCTAGCGTCAGCTCGATCCGTTCGTGCAGCCATGAACGAACGATGTCCCGGTGCGCCGCGTTTTTGTTGGTGGGCTCGTTCCGTGCCGCGCTTAGGATGAAGTACGCCGTGCCGTCCTTGACGTAGCCGAACGGCGCCGTCAGCCTTTCCTGGCGGACATCCTCGCTGATCATCAGGATCGAACCGATGGCGATTCCCAGCCCGGCTTCCGCCGCTTGCAGGCTCAAGTGGAAATATTCGAAGGTTTCGTTCTTGTCGGAACGCGCCTCCACGCCCGAACTGCGCGACCAGTCGGCCCACGCGAGGGGCCTGCGTACCGTATGCAGTAGCCGGTGTTCCGACAGGACCATCGTCGAGGACGACACCGCCGTGGCGGGGGAGCACACCGGCGCGATCCATTCATCGCACAGTTTTTCAGCCGCGACGCTGCCGTCCCAGTTGAAGTCGTTGCGCCGTATCGCCAGGTCGATCCTGTTCCGCTCGAAATCCACGGGTCCGCCGGCGGTGTGCAGGTGGATAGGAATATGGGGATAGCGGCGATAAAAATCCGAAAGCTGGGGAATCAGCCATTTCATCGCGATGGTCGGTTCGCACGAGACGACCAGAGGGCTTTCGGTGGAATCCGACACGCGCGCCAAGGCGTGCTCCAATTCTGAGAACGCGGAATACGTGGCCTGGGATAGGGATTGCCCGGCGTCGGTCAGTACCAGGCCGCGGCCATATTTCTCGAACAGGCGCGCCCCCAGCGCGGCTTCCAGCGCCTTGACCTGATGGCTGACCGCGCCATGGGTCAGGTGCATCGCGGCGGCCGCCTTGACCAGACTGCCCGCGCGGGCCACCGCGTTGAAGCAATAAAGGGGCAAGAGCAAAGACTTTATCGATGACTTCATGTGAATAATTCTAACGTGTTGCGCTCAAAATATATCCATTTTTTTATGGAAGCCATGCTGATAGCATGCGGTTCAACCCTGAACTGGGTCATCTCAATATGTGAATAGGATTTTCATATGAACAACAGCCGATGGATACATGAAATGACCTGGGAAGAGGTCCGCAGCTACCTGCAGGACCGCGACACCGTGCTGGTTCCGGTCGGCGCGACCGAACAGCATGGCAGGCACATGGCGGCCTTCATGGACACGGCATGGGCGACCGGGATCAGCGAGGCGGTCGCCAGGCGTAGCAACGTGCTCATCGCACCGCCCGTCCACTATGGATGGGGCCCACATCATCTGGCGTATCCCGGCACTATCACGCTGCGTTCGCAGACCCTGACCCAAGTCTGCGTCGATATTGGCGAATCGTTGGCTTACCAGGGTTTTAAGAAGATTATTTTTGTCAATGGCAACCGGGTGGCGAACCTGCCCGCCATGCAATTGGCAGCGTCCCATCTGCGCCATAAGACTGGCGCTTTCGTCGCGGTTGCCGATACCGGTTTGATCGCCAAGCGGGCTGTTCGGGACATTTGCACATCGGCGCCCGGTGGCCTGGGGCATGCGGGCGAATCGGAAACCTCGTACATGCTCCATCTGCATCCGGAGTTCGTGGACATGGCGAAGGCGCAGAAGCAGGAGCGCAAGCACGGGCGGTTTCATACCTCCGCGGCGAACCTGGAGCCTCCGTACGATGCCGAAACCGTGTATGTGCCAGCCATCGCCTCGGATTTCTTCGCGGCCACCGAGGCGACGGGCGGCGTGGCGGGCGACGCGGCGGCGGCGACCGCGGACAAAGGCGAAAAGATCCTGAATGTCATCACCGAGGCCTTGTCGGCCTTTCTGGAACAGGTCGTCTTTCCCAAAAACGTCGAACTCAAGCCCCTGGACATTCCAGGCTGATTGCTCAACCGTCCTATCTCTCCTTCATCATGAAAAAAACAAACCGATTCCTTGCGGCCTCGCTTTTTGCCTTTTCGCTGTTTTCCGGTTTGGCGCAATCGGCCAACGCCGCGTATCCGGAACGGCCCATACAGCTCATCGTGCCCTTCGCGCCCGGAGGCGTTACCGATATCCTCGGTCGGGCCTTCGCCGCGAAGCTGGGCGAAGCGCTGGGTCAGAGCGTCGTGGTCGAGAACCGGGCCGGCGCCGGAAGCCTGATTGGCGCCGCCTATGTGGCGCGTTCAAGTCCGGACGGCTACACGCTGTTGCTCTCATCCGCGTCCAACTTCGGGTTTGGGGCGCCCAGCGTCTCCTATGACCCCATCAAGGATTTCACCCACATCAGTGCGCTGGCCGAAGTTCCCAGCGTTGTGGAGGTTCCCGCGGCGTCCGGCGTGAAGTCCATCAAAGACCTGATCGCCGAGGCGAACGCCCAGCGCGGAAAATTCTTCTACGGCACGGGAGGAATTGGGACCTCGGTGGACGTGGCTGCTGCGCTGTTCAACAAGCAGGCGGGCACCCAGATCGAACGCGTAGCGTATCGTGGCAGCGGTCCCGCGCTCATTGACCTAGTGGCCAATCGCGTCCAGGTCATGTTTGACAACCTTCCTTCCTCTATTAACCTCATCAAAAGCGGACAGCTGCGCGCCATCGCCGTGACGACGGCGCAACGCCAGGCGAGTCTGCCCGATGTTCCCACCGTGGCGGAATCGGGATTGCCGGACTACAGGTTCGCGGCTTGGTTCGGTTTGTCCGGACCCGCGAACCTTCCTCCTGATGTGACCCAGCGTCTGCTGGATGCGCTGAAGAAAATAGCGGCGGCGCCAGATCTGGTGCAAACGCTGAAGGACCAGGGCGCCAGCGTCACAGTCAGTGCGAAGGCGGGTGACTTCGCGGCCTTCGTACAGCACGATTTCGACAGTACCAAGGGCCTGATCCCCGTCCCCGCGCAATGATCCCCGCGCGCCCCTCGCCGCCACCGCCACTCAGGACATCGAAATGACTTTGAATGCATCGCGGCAGCAGGCCGTATATTCCCCCGCCCTCAGGGCAGGAAACCTGCTATTCGTTTCGGGACAGGTACCCCGGAATCCCCTCGACCGGACCCTTATCGGAAGCAACATCGTCGAACAGGCTCACGCCGTCATGCGCAACCTGTCCGCGGTATTGGCCGGCGAACAGGCGGATCTGGGCCAGTTAGTTAAGGTGAATGTGTATCTGGCGGATATCGGCCAGATCCAGGAATTCAACGAGGTGTACCGCTCCTATTTCTCCGGACGCCTGCCAACACGCACGGCGGTCGGAGCCGCGCTGAACGGCGTCTTGGTGGAGGTCGACGCCATCGCCTATCTGCAATCGGGGAGCGGGATTTGAACGACGCTATCCAGGCCTCGGTCCAACTTGGCGACATCGAGGCCGCCCATGAAGTGCTGGCGCCGCACATCGTTCATACGCCGCTTCTGGAATCGGCTTGGCTGAATCAATTCTGCGGGGGGCGTCTTCTGGTTAAGGCGGAGTGCCTGCAAAAAACTGGTTCGTTCAAAATCCGCGGCGCCTTGAATAAACTTGCTTCGCTGGACGAGGATCAGCGCCGGAAAGGCGTCATCGCCTTTTCTTCGGGCAATCACGGGCAAGGCGTGGCTGCGGCGGCTCGCATCTATGGTAGCCACGCGACCGTCCTGATGCCGGCGGATTCGCCGAGGGTAAAGGTGGACAGCACCCGCTTCCAGGGGGCGGAAGTCATTCTTTATGACCGCTTCCATGATGACCGTGAGGCCCTCGCGCGGCAGCGGATCTCTGAGTCCGGCGCCACGCTCGTCCACCCCTTCGACGACGAGAAGGTGATAGCTGGACAGGGCACCATCGGGTTGGAGATCGCCCGGCAAGTTTCGTTGGCGGACGTCGACGCCCTGATTGTCCCGGCGGGCGGGGGCGGGTTGGTGGCAGGAATCGCCACGGCGGTTCTGGCGAAAAAGCCCTCGCTACCCGTCTATGCCGCGGAGCCTGCGGAACTGGACGACACGGCCCGGTCGTTGCGCGCCGGCGAACGCTTGGCAAATGCCGAGGGCAGCCATTCCATCTGCGATGCCTTGCGTAGCCCAATCCCGGGCGTCAAGACCTTTGCCATCAACCGCCGCCTCCTCGCCGGCGGGTTGGTGGCACCGGACGAAGCCGTCAGGAAAGCGATGGCCTTGGCCTTTTATGCCTTGAAGGTGGTCATTGAACCCGGCGGCGCGGTGGCCTTGGCCGCGGCGCTACAAAACGCCGACCTCCTGCGTGGCCGAACCACGGTCGTTGTCGCTTCGGGTGGCAATGTAGATGCTGCCGACTACGCAAAGATCCTGGGGACAAGGGCGTATTAGCCGGCTCAGTAGATAGATGACGACACGCTTCTCAGGGGCTCGCCAGGTGGCATGACTGATTTTTATTTGGCGATGTAAGTAGTCCCAGGTGGTGCAATAGGCGGTTATGTCCGAGACGCCCTCATCCTGGCGGGGCTGGATGTTTCTCTTGGACGAGGAAACTGTTTCGCGCTTCTCCATCAACTTCCGCCGTCGTGAGCTAGCGCGGGGCCCTTCCTCGCCCTGAGCCTGGTTGAACTTTTCATCCGAGACAGTGCGCGGGTATTCACAATTGGCTACGGTTTGAGAGGCAAGATCTGCGGTAATTCCCGCAGCAAGCGCCCCAGATGGCCACTGTTTGCGAAGCCCAGGCTGGCGCTGACGCGCGCAAGCGGTTCGCCGGTTTCGAGCCTGGCGCGTGCCGCCCGCGCCAGCAGCATGCGGCGCAATGCCACCGGCGAGCAGCCGTAGTCCAGCAGGCAGGCGCGTTGCAGGGTCCGCATGGAGATACCCAATTCGGCGGCCGAATGGGTCACCGTGGGCATGGGGCGTCCCTCGTCCAGCGCCCGGCCCAACATGCCCAGCCAGCGCCGAGCCAGGCGGGGCGATGCATCCGGGAGATCTGCCGCCGGGCGGCTACGCGCCAACTGCGCGACCAATGCACGGATCAGGCCGGGAAAGGCGTCGACAGAGAGAGCTGGCATCCATAAAGCATCCAGCATGGCTTGCGCGGCACCGTCCAGTTGCAGGGCGCCAAGCGCCGTGCACTCGCGCAGAAGTTCGGGCGCCAGGTATAACTCGCCGTGCTGCTGGGTCACGCTGCCCGAGCGCGTGCTGTGCGCGACATGAGCGGGCAGGAGCAGGGCCTGACCCCGAGCGAAACGCCCATGGCGGCGCGTGCCATCCCTTTCCCAGGCGCTATCGAGAGCACCCGTGCGAGGCCACAGCAGCATGGCGCAATCGTGCGTGTGCCAATGAAAGGCATAGCCAGGCTGGCGGCTTGCTGCAAGTGCGTAGCCGTCTCGGGAAATCAGGTCGAGCTTGGATGAAAGAGGAACGTTGCGGAGCATAGCGCACTCCCTTTGGCGGGTGCTGTGTAATGCTTATCTTAAGCCGTTGCCAGCGATGGGACGCAGCTCCAGGATCCAGGTATTTTCCCGCAACTGAGGGGGATTTGTCGCAAATCGGATCGGCGTCTGTCGTGGATGGGTTTGGCCTTGACGCGGGGTATGCCTAGGATGCTCCCTATCTTTCCTGGAGCCCTATCATGCATTGCATTGCTCGAATCGCTGTCGCCCTGGCGACGGCCGTGGTCCCGCTGGTCGGCCACGCTCAGGTCGCCTGGCCGACCAAGCCCATTACCATTGTCGTGCCGTTCCCGCCGGGCGGTGGCACGGATCTGGTGGTACGTTCCTTGCAACCCGCATTGAGCCGCTCTCTGGGGCAGACCATCATCATCAACAACCTCGGCGGGGCCGGCGGCACGATCGGTTCAGCCCAGGCCGCACGCGCGCAGCCCGACGGTTATACAGCATTGGCGGTCACGACCAGCACGCATGCCGTCAGTCCCAGCCTGTACAAGAAGCTGCCCTACGATCCGTTGCGGGATTTCTCGTATGTGGGGTTCATTGGTACCTCGCCCTATGTGCTGGTCGTCAATCCTGCACTGAAGGCCCGGACGCTGGGCGACTTGACGCAGACGCTCAAGGCGCGCCCCGACAGTAGTTTCGCGTCGGTAGGTGTGGGCACGGTGTCGCATCTCCTGGGCGAGATTTTTCGCAAGGACATCGGAGCGAAGCTGACTCATGTGCCTTATCGCGGGGCCGCCCCGGCCTATACTGACCTGATCGGCGGGCAGGTCGACATGATGTTCGACAACCCCGTGGGTTTGGCGCCCTTCGTGCGCAGCGGCAAGTTGCTTGCCGTGGCTACGACGGCGGCGACGCCCATCCTGCCGGACGTGCAAACCTTCTCCCAACAGGGCATGCCGCGTTATACGCAGCAGCTCTGGTATGGCCTGGCGTTCCCCAAGGGGACGCCGGCCAATATCGTCGCGCGGCTGAACACGGTTCTCAACGCTGCCTTGAAAGACCCGGCCGTTGCCGCCGACCTAGCTAGCAAAGGCGTGGATGTCCGGCCCGATACGCCCGAGGCCCTGACGCAGGCCGTCGAGCATGACACCCCGTTCTGGGGCGACGTCGTCCGGTCCGTGGGAGCGCAGCTTGACTGATCCAATCGTGTACCCAAGGCCTGAACCCGCTGCCGGCCAAGTCGCTTTCATTCGTGTGTTCGTAGATCCCGAGGCAGGGGAACAGGGCGGCAACCCGGTTCCGTTGGTCCTGGATGCCGGGAGCATGACAGCGGCGGACATGCAGGCATTGGCGGCCCGGCATGGGCACGAGTCCGCTTTTGTACTTGCGCCCGACGATCCGGACCGGCATGACTGGCGGCTGCGCTTTTTTGTTCCGGGGCACGAGATGGAAATGTGCGGCCACGCCACGGTGGGAACGCTGTGGGCTTTGCGTCAGTGGAAGCGCTGGTCTGGGCCGAAAGCATGCGTGGAAACCTTGAGCGGCAGCGTCGATATCGCGTGGGATGAGCAAAGGCACCGCGTCTGGATTTCACAGCCTGGCGTCAAGGTCGAACCGGTGTCCCCGAGGCAATTGGCCGCCATCGCCCGTGTCCTGCGGATCGATCCATCGACGCCGGGCCTGCATGCGGTCAACGCCAGCACCAGCCGGGTCAAGACGCTGGTACGACTGCCCGATGCCGCCATGTTGGACGCGCTCGAGCCGGATTTCAGCTCCGTCGAACCCCTGTGCGAGGAGATTGCTTCCACCGGCCTCTACCCTTATGCCTTGCATGAGGAGGGTGCCTTTGCCCGGCAATTTCCCAAGTCCTCTGGGTACCCTGAAGATGCTGCCACCGGCATCGCCGCAGCGGCTCTGTGGGGCTATTTGCGTGGGCAGGGATGGATTTCCGCTGAGCCTTATACCGTGCGGCAAGGCATCGCGATGGGGGCGCCGTCCGCGATCCAACTGCGTGCCCGAGAAGCCCAGGCGGGGTGCTGGCTGAGCGGGGAGGTGCGATGGCAGTCTTGACACCGTGCCGAGTCCAGGCCCGACTGGAGGCCGCAGGACATCGCTTGCCCAACCCGCCGCTACCCCGCGGCAGCTATGCGCCCTACAGCGAGACGAAGATGGTGGATGGACTTTTGGTCTGCGTCAGCGGGCAGGCGTCCCGGCAGGATGGCGTGCCCTTGCCGGGGATATGTCTGACGGATAAGGATGTGCCGCCGGCCTGTTTCGCAGCTGAGCAAGCCATGCTGAGCGGGCTGGCCGCATTGCGCATGGCTTGCGGCGGTGATCTGAACCGGGTACGGCTGGTGTCCGCTTTGCGGGGCTATATCCGCAGCGGACCGGATTTCGAGTGCCACAGCGCCGTGCTGGATGGCGCGTCCCGAATACTGGAGACGGCCTTTCCGGGCATGAGCCGACCGGCCCGAACCGTAGTGGGGGTGGCCAGCCTGCCCGGGCGATGCTGGGTGGAGGTAGAAATGACAGCGTGGGTTTGTGGGCCGAAAGCAGGTGATCGGTCGGGATAGTCCATACTCCATCCGCGGAGCGGGCAGCCTCGCTTGCCGGCTGCATAGTCCTGCTCCATCAAGGGCCATATGCTTCGCCGCGACCCGATGAGCAGAGGGCTTTTCGAAGAAGTCCTCATACGCGGCCGCATCTCCCGGCTAGGCCTTCGATACGGGTACTCGCAGCATGCAACCGCTGGTTTCAGCGTCTGACATCGCAGTGCATTCGGCTCGCTACCCGCGTTGCTAACGCTCACTCTCACAGGCTGGCAGTTCACGAAGCGCGTTACATCCACTGCGTTCAAGTAACGCCTACGCATCCGATTCTAATCACTTTGAGATGTGTAAAAAATCAAAATGACCACTGGCATCCTTGAAGTGGAGGTGTATAGCCTATGGATGTGCGACATTTGCGATATTTCTTGGCGCTTGCCGAGGAACAGCATTTCGGGCGAGCGGCCGCCCACGCGCACATCGAGCAGTCGGCCCTGTCGCGCAATATCTCCCAACTGGAGGACGACCTGGGCGTGCCATTGTTCGTCCGTTCACGCCAGGGCACGACCCTGACGCCCGCCGGTACAGCTTTGCGTGAGCACGCGCGCCTGATCCTGACCAATTTCGAGCGAGCCAAGCGCGCGGTGGCTGCCGTCGGCGGCCTGCCGCCCATTCTGCATGTCGGGCTGTCCGACGGGTTGGTGCAGCCCCGTCTGTCCGAGCTGTTCCACCGCTGGCGGGAGGTCGAACCCACCGTGCCCTTGCAAATCACGGAACTGCCGTCCTACGCGCAGCAGGACGCTTTGCAGACCGAGCACATCGACATCGCCCTGGGCTTTGGCGCCGCGTCCGACAGCCTGGCGGTCGAACCGCTCTGGCACGATCCGGTCGTGGTGGTGGTGCCGCACGATCATGTGCTGGCCCAGGCTGAAACGCTGGCGTTCTCGGACATCTCCGAATGTCCCCTGGTGCTGTGCCATCCGCGCGTCAAACCTGGCCTGCGCGCGCAGATCGACGCCATACTCCAGGGGGCCGGCATCGACCCGAACCCGATGGAGACAGCCGATTCGCCGGCCGGCATGATCGTACGCGTCGGGGCAGGCCGCGGGCTAGGCTTTCTCGATGCGAACCACGCGCAGACCGTGCATCGACCGGACGTCGTGATGGTGCCGCTGGCCGAACCCGAGGCGATCTTGACGACGTTCGCGCTGACCAAGCGCGAGCGTGAGGATGCGATGGCGCCCGCCATCCGGCGCTTCATCGCATTGGCCTGCGCGATGGGCCAGGCCAGCCTGGATGCGCCTGTGGCCGATTGCGCATCGCAGTCATGCCCAATTTGATTTGACGGATTGGCGCGGTCTGCCGATCCTTGCGTCAAGACCATGACACGGCGCGCTGACCTGCGCTTGACCACGATGCAGGCCGCTATCCCCGCGTTCGAGCCGCCGCCGGACTGCCCGAACCCCTTGGCGCCGTAACGACCAGAGACATCCGGCCGGACGCCGCTTCCTACGCCATGCTACGCCCGGCTGGGTTTGTTGCGTGCGCCTTCGCTTCCAGACTGACGGCACGTTCTCGCGTGCTGGCGTCGACACGTTGATGCGCCACGAAGGCACCGCAGAACGGACCTTGTAAGGAGGGCCGTATGTCAGCGGGTATGTCGGCGAATACCGCATCGGGTATGCCAACGGGCATCTTGTTCGGGCAGATCGTCGTCGTGCTGGGCACGGCGCTGGCCTGCATGTGGAGTGGCACCCAATGGACGGCCGCAGCCCTGGGCTATCAGGCCCAGCTAGGCTCGCCGTGGTTCATGCTCGCCGATGTGCCCTGCTATCACCCCTGGGATCTGTTCTGGTGGTGGTACGCCTACGACGCCTACGCCCCGCACATCTTCGCGCGCGGCGGCGCCATCGCCGCCTCGGGCGGCATCCTGGCCGCTGCCCTGGCGATCGCCATGTCGGTGTGGCGAGCGCGCCAGTCGCGGCGCGTGACCACCTACGGCTCGGCGCGCTGGGCGGACAAGGAGGAGATCGAGCGCGCGGGCCTGCTGCAAACTTGCGGCGTATTCCTCGGGCGGCTGGCGGGCAAGGTGGTGGCCTACCTGCGTCACGATGGGCCCGAACATGTCATCGCCATTGCCCAGACCCGCTCCGGCAAGGGCGTTGGCCTGGTCGTGCCCACGCTCCTGACCTGGCCCGCGTCGTGCGTGGTCCACGATGTCAAGGAGGAGAACTGGCGGCTCACCGCGGGCTGGCGTGCGCGCTTCTCCCATTGCCTGTACTTCAATCCCACGAATCCGCGCTCGGCTGCGTACAACCCGTTGCTGGAAGTGCGTCGCGGCATCCACGAGGTGCGCGATGTTCAGAACATCGCCGACATCCTGGTGGACCCCGAGGGGATGCTGGAGCGGCGCAACCATTGGGAGAAAACCTCCCATTCGCTTCTCGTCGGCACCATCCTGCATGTGCTTTATGCCGAGCGCGACAAGACGCTGCGCGGCGTGGCGGCCTTCCTATCGGACCCGGCCCGTACCTTCGAGGCGACCTTGCGTGCCATGATGGGCACGCACCATCTGCCCGACGGACCGCATCCCGTGGTGGCCTCGGCCGCGCGCGAGGTGTTGAACAAGTCGGACAACGAACGCTCGGGCGTGCTGTCCACGGCCATGTCGTTCCTGGGTCTGTACCGCGATCCAACGGTGGCGGCCGTGACCGAACACTGCGACTGGCGTATCGCCGACCTCATCGAGTCCGAACATCCGGTATCGCTGTACCTGGTCGTGCCGCCCTCGGACATTTCGCGCACCAAACCCTTGATTCGGCTGCTGCTCAACCAGATCGGCCGGCGCCTGACCGAATCGCTCGACGGCTCGGACGGCATCGTGCGCCGGCACAAGCTGCTCCTGATGCTCGACGAGTTCGCCGCGCTCGGCCGGCTCGATTTTTTTGAAACCGCGCTCGCCTTCATGGCAGGGTACGGGCTGCGCGCCTACCTCATCGCGCAGTCCTTGAATCAGATCGAGAAAGCCTACGGCCCGAACAACTCGATCCTCGACAACTGCCACATTCGTATTTCCTTCGCCACGGCCGACGAGCGCACGGCCAAGCGCATCTCCGATGCCCTGGGCACCGCGACCGAGCAGCGCGCCCAGCGCAACTACGCCGGCAGCCGCCTGGCCCCGTGGCTCGGGCACCTGATGGTCTCGCGCCAGGAAACGGCCCGCCCCTTGCGCACGCCGGGCGAGATCATGCAGTTGCCGCCCAATGACGAGATCGTGATGGTCTCGGGCCATCCGCCGATCCTGGCCAAGAAACTGCGCTACTACCAGGACCGCAATTTCCTGGGCCGGCTCTTGCCACCGCCGGTCCTGGGCGCGGGCCGCTATGCCGACCGGCCGGCGCCGCGCCCGGACGACTGGACCGGCCTGGCCTTGCCGCCCGTGGTGGGCGTGACCACCTCCGACGCCTCCGGCATTGGCGCGGACGAAGGCGGCTTGCAGCAGCAGTCGGAGCTGGCGCGCGAGCCCGTGGTGACATTGGACGCGCCCGAGGACGAGCTGGGCGCGCTGCTCGATGACGACGACGTGCCATGGCCGCCGGACGATCTATCCGATCGGCTCGACCAGCCCGAACGGCTCGATCCGGGCTTGCAGCGCGCCGCGCGCTTGGCCGCGCTCGATCCTGACGACGGGATACCGCTATGAGCACGCGGACCCGCCTGAACCTCTTTATCGAGCCCGACCACGCCCGGCGGCTGGACGACCTGGCCGCGCACCGCGGCGTCTCCAAATCTTCCCTTGTCGCCGCGGCCCTGGCCTCGTTCCTATCGCCCGACGGCGGCGACCAGCGTGAGGCGGCGCTGGCCCGGCGCCTGGACAAGCTCTCGCGCCAGTTCGACAAGCTGGACCGCGACCAAGCCATCCTGATCGAGACCGTGGCGCTGTACCTGCGCTACTACCTGACTGTCTCGCCGCCTGTGCCCGAGGCGCACCAGGAGGCCGCGCGCGCCCAGGGCAAGGCCCGCTACGGCCAGTTCGTCGACCAGCTCGCCCGCCACTTGCAACGCGGCCGCAGCCTGGTGCGCGAGATCAACGAAGAACTATTCCCCGACCCGTATCCGATCGGCGAGACCGGGGTGCTGGACGATGGGATGTTGGACGACCGGGCGCCCGTAGAGAGCGCATCGCAGGAGGACCGGCCATGAGCGCCCAGATGCGTGCCAACTCCCGAAGCCAGGCCGAGGAAGCCGACGACCGGCGCCTGCAAATGCTGCGCTCGGCGATGGGGCCTGCCATCCAGGCGGCGCTCGACGATCCCGATGTCACCGAGGTCATGCTGAACCCGGACGGTCGCCTGTGGCTGGACCGCCATCACGGCGGGCGCGCGCCCACGGGCGTCTCGCTTTCGGCCGAGGACGGCGAACGCATCATCCGGCTGGCGGCCGCTTTCGTGCGCGCCGAGGTCCACCGCGAGCGCCCGCTGGTGTCGGTGCGCCTGCCGCTCTATGGCGCACGCTTCGAGGGTGTCTTGCCGCCCGTGGTGTACGCGCCCACCTTCAGCATCCGCAAGCATTCGGTCGCGGTATTCCGGCTGGACGATTACGTGTGCGCCGGCATTCTCGATGCCGGCCACGCGGATTTCCTGCGCATGGCCGTGCGCGAGCGGCTGAACATCCTCATCGCCGGCGGCACCAGTTCGGGCAAGACCACGCTCGCCAATGCGCTCCTGGACGAGATTTCTGAGGGCGGCGACCGCATCCTGATCCTGGAGGACACGCCCGAGCTGCAATGCAGGAACGAGGATCGCGTGCAGCTTTGCACGCTGCCGGGCGTGACCTCGATGACCGACCTGGTGCGCTCGACGCTGCGCCAGCGCCCTGACCGCATCATCGTGGGCGAGGTGCGCGGCGGCGAAGCCCTGGATCTCCTCAAAGCCTTGGGCACTGGCCATCCTGGCGGCCTGGCGACCTTGCACGCCAACTCCGCCTACGGGGCGCTCTTGCGCCTCGAACAACTCACCCTCGAAGTCGTCAGCAGCCCGCCACGCGCGCTCATTGCCGAGGCCGTCAACGTCATCGTGTTCATTGCCGGGCGAGGCGCCGCGCGTCGCGTCAAGGAAGTCGTGCGCGTGACGGGCCTGGACGGCGACACCTACCTGCTCGATCCCGTCCCCGCCACTGGAGAAACGCCATGACCGTCTCTGCCACGCCGTTCCCGTCTCCGACCTTGCGCCAGCAGGCCGCCGCCTTCCTGCACCGCCACGGCTGGCTGGTGCTGCTCGCCGTCCTGCTGCTGGCCCGCGCGCAGGCCGCCGGCTCCAGTATGCCGTGGGAAGCCCCGCTCGAATCCATCCTGGAATCCGTGCAGGGGCCGGTCGCCCGCATCGTGGCCGTCATCATCATCGTGGTGACGGGGTTGACGCTGGCCTTCGGCGATACCTCGGGGGGCTTTCGGCGCCTCATTCAGATCGTGTTCGGCCTGTCCATCGCTTTCGCTGCGTCGTCGTTCTTCTTGAGCTTCTTTGCGTTCTCGGGCGGGGCGCTGGTATGACGACGGCCGGCGACACGCGCGAGAGCCTGCCCGACGGCTTCGAGGCGCCGCTGCACCGGGCGTTGACCGAACCCATCCTCTTAGGTGGGGTGCCGCGCACCGTGGCAATTGCCAACGGCACGCTCGCCGCGGCCATCGGCCTGGGCTTGCAGCTCTGGCTGCCCGGCGTGGCCTGCTGGTTCGTCGGCCACCTGCTCGCGGTCTGGGGCACGCGCGCCGACGTGCAGTTCATGCAGGTGTTCGCGCGCCATGTGAAGCATCCGGCGCTCTTGGACGTGTAGGCGGACGGGAGACGGCCATGCTGAACCTCGCCGAATACCGCAAGCGTCCCGCGCAACTGGCCGACCGCCTGCCCTGGGCCGCGCTGGTGGCGCCTGGCGTGGTGCTGAACAAGGACGCGAGCTTTCAGCGCACGCTGCGCTTTCGCGGGCCGGATCTGGACAGCGCCACGGCCTCAGAGCTGGTGGCCGTGACGGCGCGTCTGAACAATGCCCTGAAACGCTTTGGCTCCGGCTGGGCGCTATTCGTCGAGGCCGAGCGGCACGCGGCCGCCGACTACCCCGCCTCGACCTTCCCCGAGGGGCTGTCGTGGCTCATCGACGAGGAGCGCCGCGCCAGCTTCGAGGAGGCCGGTTCCCACTTCGAGAGCGGCTACTACCTGACCGTGCTATGGCAGCCGCCCGAGGATGCGCGGGCGGCTGCCGGCCGACTGCTCTACGAGAACGCCGCCCGGGAGAAGGTGGACTGGCGCGAACGCCTGGCCGCTTTCACGGCCGAGACCCAGCGGTTTTTCGGGCTGCTCGATGGGGTGATGCCCGAGATCGCCTGGCTCGACGACGCCCAGACCCTGACCTACCTGCACGACACGATTTCCGTGCGCTGGCATCCGGTGCGGGTGCCCGAGGTGCCGTGCTACCTGGATGCTCTCCTGGCCGACAGCCGCCTGGGCGGCGGCGTCGCCCCGACGCTGGGCGGCGAGCACCTGCGGGTGCTGTCGGTGAAGGGCTTTCCGACGCGGACCTGGCCTAGCCTTCTCGATGACCTGAACCGGCTTGGCTTCGCGTATCGCTGGATGACCCGCTTCCTCAGCTACGACAAGCCCGAAGCCGAGTCGGAACTGACGCGCTTGCGCCGGCACTGGTTTTCCAAGCGCAAGAGCGTGCTGGTGCTGCTGCGGGAAACGCTGACCCAGCAAGAAAGCCCCTTGGTCGATAGCGACGCCGACAACAAGGCCGCCGACGCGGATGCGGCGCTGCAAGAGCTGGGTTCTGACGACGTGGCCTACGGCGACCTGACGGCCACCGTCGTGGTGCGCGACGCGGACCCGGCCGTCGCCGACGAAAAGCTGCGCCTGGCCGCGCGCGCCATCGAGGCGCGCGGCTTCGTCGTCGTGACGGAAACGCTCAACGCCGTGGAAGCCTGGCTGTCGTCGCTGCCCGGCCACGTCTACGCCAACGTGCGCCAATGGCCACTGTCCTCGCTGAATCTGGCTCACACGATTCCGGCCTCGGCCGTGTGGGCCGGGCAAGAACGCAACGACCACCTGGACGGCCCACCGCTCATCGTCACGCGCACCGATGGCGCGACGCCGTTCCGGCTGGTCACGCATATCGGCGACGTGGGCCATACCATCGTCATCGGCCCGACGGGCGCGGGCAAGTCGGTGCTGCTGGCGCTGATCGCCTTGCAGTTCCGCCGCTATCTGGGCTCGCGCGTGTTCGTTTTCGAGATGGGCCGGTCGCTGCGCGCCACGCTGCTGGGCCTGGGCGGCGAATACTACGACTTGGGCCTGGAGAGCGAGACGGCGTTTCAGCCGCTGGCCCGCGTGGACGACCCCGCCTACCGAAGCTGGGCATCCGAATGGATCGAGGGCCGGTTGGCGATGGAAGGCGTGACCGCCGGCCCCGAGGAAAAAGCGGCCGTCTGGTCGGCGCTGGCCAACCTCGCAAGCGCCCCTGTCGCGCAGCGCACGATGACGGGGCTGATCGCGCTCTTGCAGTCGAACCGGCTGCGCCAGGCGCTCGCGCCCTACGCCCTGGGCGGCGCGCACGGGCGGCTGCTCGACGCCGACCATGACCGGCTCGGGACCGCCGACGTGCAGGGCTTCGAGATGGAGGACTTGATGCCCTCCAAGGCGGCGGCGAACGCCGTCATCCGCTATCTGTTCGCCCGGCTGGAGGAACGATTCGACGGTGCGCCCACGGTCTTGATCCTGGATGAAGCGTGGCTCTTTCTCGACGACCCGGTGTTCGCTGCCCAGCTTCGGGAATGGCTCAAGACCTTGCGCCGCAGAAATATTTTTGTGGTCTTCGCTACGCAGTCCCTCGCGGATATCCGGGACTCCGCCATCGCGCCGGCCATCATCGAAAGTTGCCCGAGCCGGATATTTCTCGCCAACCCGCAGGCGCTCGAACCGCAGATCCGCGGCATCTACGAAGCCTTCGGCCTGAACGCGCGCCAGATCCAGCTCGTCGCCCACGCCCAGCCCAAGCGCCACTACTACTACCAATCCAGGTTGGGCAACCGGGTGTTCGACCTGGGCCTGGGACCGCTGGCGCTGGCTTTCGCGGGCGCCTCGACGCCGGCTGACCAGCGCGACATCGACGCGGTGCTCGCCGAATGCGGCCGGGCGGGCTTTGCAGCCGGCTGGCTGCGCCGTCGCGGCCTGGACTGGGCGGCGGACATGCTCGACGAGTACCAGCCCGCCATGCTCCATGAGGAGGTCTTGCCATGAAACGCCACCTGTCCGCCGGCGTGCTATGCGCCGCACTCGCGTCGCTGGCCGGCGCGCCCGCGCACGCCATCACCGTGTTCGATCCCAGCAATTTCGCGGAGAACGTGCTGATCGCCGCGCGCACGCTCGATCAGATCAACAACCAGATCGCGTCGCTCCAGAACGAGGCCCGGATGCTCTCGAACGAGGCGCTGAACCTGACCGGGCTGAATTTCAACGCCATCGGGCAGTTGCGCAATGCGCTCACGCAAACGAACCAGTTGTTCAACCAGGCGCGCGGGCTGACCTACGACATTTCGCGCGCCGATGCCGACTTCGCCCGCCTGTATCCCGAGCAGTATGCGGCCACCGTCAGCAACAGTTCGATGGCCCAGGATGCGATCACGCGCTGGACCCAATCGCAGCAGGCGCTGCGCACCACGGCCACCATGCAGGCCCAGGTGGTGCAGAACCTCAACGATGACCAGGGCACGCTCGCCGACATCGTGGCGCAAAGCCAGTCGGCCGTGGGCGCCTTGCAGGTCACGCAGGCGACCAACCAGCTCCTGGCCTTGCAGACCAAGCAGCTCATGCAGCAACAGCAACTTCAGGTCGCCCAGGATCGGGCGACGGCGCTGGGGTACGCCGAGGACGCGGCCGAGATGGCGCGCGCGCAGGCCGTGCGCCAGCAGTTCTTCGGCACGGGCGCGAGCCGCTACAGCCCGCAAAGCGTGCAGTTCTACCCCTGATTGAGACCACCAGGAGACAGCGATGAAAGCTCCCTTTCCGATGCACTGGCTATTCGGCGCGGTATCCGCGATGGCCCTGGCCGCCATGCTGGCGGTGGCCTTGTCCGGTTGCGACAAGAAGGCCGAGGCGCCGGCTGCCGCGCAGACCGCGAACACGCCGGCGGCGCCCGCGGGCCCGCCCAATGGTCTTCCCACCCCGGCCGAGGAGGAGGCCGCCAAGCGTGATGCCGACGTGCGGCGCCAGCAGTTCTTCGGCGACGGCAAGTCGCACTACACGCCGCAGGACGTGAAGGGCTTTTGAGCCTGACGTGATTCCGGCCCAGGCAGATCGTCGTGAACGACCTCTCCATCATCGACCATTTCACGGACGTCTTCTCCCGCTACATCGACTCGGGTTTCGGGTTGGTGCATGGGGAGGTGATGTACCTGACCACGACGCTCGTGGTCATCGACATGGTGCTGGCGGGTCTGTTCTGGTCCCTGGAGCACGCCACGGGTGGCGGCAGCGACATCCAGGCGCGGCTCATCCGCAAGACCCTGTTCGTGGGCGCCTTCGCCTACATCCTCGGCAATTTCAACATGCTGTCGGGCGTCATCTTCAAGTCCTTCGCGGGCCTGGGGCTGATCGCCTCGGGCGCGGCGATCTCGCTGGGCCAGCTCCTGCAACCGGGCCGGCTCGCCCAGGTGGGCGTCGACACCGGCGCGCTGCTCCTGGCACAGATTGGCCGGCTCGCGGGCTTCACCAGCATCTTCGCCAACTTCGAGACCATCTTGGTGCTGCTGATCGCCTGGGTCATCGTGATCTTGAGTTTCTTCATCCTGGCCGTGCAACTTTTCATCGTGCTGATCGAGTTCAAGCTGACGACCCTCGCGGGTTTCGTCCTGGTCCCGTTTTCGTTCTGGAACAAGACGGCCTTCATGGCCGAGCGGGTGCTGGGCAATGTCGTGTCCTCTGGCGTCAAGGTCTTGATGCTCGCCGTCATCGTCGGCATCAGCACGACGACCTTCAACGACTTTCGCGCCGCCGTGGGCGAGACCCCGACGATGGACCAGGCCAGCGCCGTGATGCTGGCTTCGCTTGCCATGCTCGGGTTGGGGATCTTCGGCCCTCGGATTGCGACCGGCCTGGTCTCGGGCGCGCCGCAGCTCGGCGCGGGCGCCGTCGCCGGCACCGTCATGGGCGCGGCCGGCGTGGCGATCGCCGGCGCGGCCGTGGCCGGCATGGGCGCGCGTGCAGGGCTGGGCGGCGTGCGCGCCGCGACCTCGATGGCCGGCAGCGCCCGCCGCGCCTATGTCGAAGGCTCCAGCTTCTCGGGACAAACCGGCGCGCAGGCGGCCGCGGCCGGCATGGCGAGCGTGGCGCGCGCCGGGGCGTCGGCCGTGGGCAAGCGTGTCAAGGCGGGCTTGTCCGGGGCAACGTCCGCCGGCGGCGGCATGGCCGCCAGCGCCCGCAGCGGTGCATCCGAGCCGCCCGCCTGGGCCAAGCGCGCGCACGCTCGCCAGCGCATCGCACACGGCGTCATGATCGCCGGCCAAACCGTTCATTCCGGCGATGCGGGCGGCAGCGGCCTCGTTCCCAACATGAAAGACCTGTTCGACTAGAGAGGAGACGACCATGCGTTTTCGTCGACCTGCGACCCATTACGGCATCCCGCCCGAGCCCGTCACGCCTTACCAGAAGGCGGGCCAGGTCTGGGACGAGCGGCTGGGCAGCGCGCGCGTGCAGGCGCGCAATTGGCGAATGATGGCCTTCGGCTGCCTGCTGCTGGCGGGAGCGTCGATGGGCGACGATATGTGGTGGCGCGCCCACCGCTCGGTGGTCGTGCCCTACGTCGTGGAGTTGTTTCGCGGTGAGGTGCAGGCCGTGCATGAGGGCATGACGCCTTACCGCCCGACCGACTTCGACATTGCGAATCGCCTGGCCAAGTTCATCGACAACGTGCGCTCGATTTCCATAGATCCGGTCATCGTGCGCCAGCACTGGTTCGAGGCGTATGCCTACACCACCGACCACGGCGCGGTGTTTCTGAATGATTTTGCCCACGAACACGATCCCTTCGCCCAGGTCGGCAAACGCTCCGTGACGGTCGACGTGCTCAGCGTCGTGCGCGCGAGCGACAAGTCGTTCCAGGTGCAGTGGGACGAGCACATCTATGTCAACGGCAGCGATGCCGGCACCGAGCACTGGACGGCGATCCTGACCACCGTGCTGCAACCCCCCAACAAGCCCGAGATCGTCAAGGTGAATCCCCTGGGCGTGTATGTCGATGGCATCAGTTGGAGCCGCCAGCGGTTTGTGCCGCCCACCTCATCCAAACCATCCACCACGGGAGGCAACCCATGAAGAACCCGACTCGTACCGCGAGCCAGGCGCCGCGCGCCGAACGTCCCGGACTGGATGCCGACCGGCGCGGCCGGGCGCTGTGGTGGCGGGCGGGCCGGCAGGCACCGGCCCGGCGCCTGGCTGTTCGCATTCCGTCGCAGGAGCGGCGCTCGGGGCGGGCGCGCAGGGGCGCGCTGCTGCCGCGTCCCTGCGGCCTGCTGGCGACGGCGGCCCTGATCGTGCTCGGCGGCTGCGCCACGCACGGCGCGCCGCCGCCGGAGATCCGGCTGGACGACCCGCCGGCGGCGCAGAGCCAGCCGGTCGCGCTGCCCGACCCGCCCAAGCCGGTCGAGATCGTGCCCGTGCCGCAGCCCTTGCCCTTGCCGGGGCAGCTAAAACCCGTCGAGGACAAGTCGGTGGCCGCCGAGCCGGCCAATCCCGCCGTGCGCGTCGAGCAAGCCAACCGGGAAGCGCGCATGGCGCCGACCCGCGACGGCTTCATCAACGCGATCCAGACCTGGCCGTACACGGACGGCGCGCTGTACCAGGTCTACGCGAGCCCGGGTCGCGTCACGCTGGTCCAGCTCCAGGTCGGCGAAAAGCTCATCGACGTGTCGGCCGGCGACACGGTGCGTTGGATCGTCGGGGATTCGTCCAGCGGCAGCGGCACGGCGGCCCGCCCGAACTTGCAGATCAAACCCGTGCGCGCAGGTTTGAAAACCAACCTTGTCGTGACCACCGACCGGCGCATCTATCTGCTGGAACTGACCTCGACCGATGCGGCCTGGATGGCCTCGGTGTCGTGGTCCTATCCGCAAGACGAGATGGCGGAACTGAAGAAGCGCAACGAGGCCGCGCAGTCCACCACCGCCTTGACGCCGGGCGTGTCGGTCGAGCAGCTTCACTTCCGCTACGACATCACGGGCGACACGCCGCCGTGGCGGCCGCTACGGGCCTTCGATGATGGGCAGAAACTGTACGTGCAATTCCCGGCGGGCATCGCACAGACGGATCTTCCGCCCCTGTTCCTGGTCGGGCCGGACGGCAGCCCCGTGCTGGTCAACTACCAGTTTCGGCCGCCTTACTATGTGGTGGACCGGCTGGCGGGCGCCGTCGAGCTGCGCCTGGGCGGCGACAACGCCAAGGTTGTGCGCATCAGCCGCAACGACGGCAAAGCAGCGTGGGGTGGGCGATGAGCGGGCCAGCCGAAGAACCCGATACCGGGACGGCTGCTGTGCCCGACGATTTACCCGGCGCGTCTCCCGAAGTGCCACCCAAGGCGCCGCCTGAGACCGTCGAACTGCGCGCCCAACCCCAGCCGGTGACGCGCTTGAACCGACGCACCCTGGCCGTGGGCATCGGCGCCGTGTCGCTGGCCGTGCTGAGCGCCACGATGTGGTCCTTGCAATCGCGCTCGCGCCAGGGCGGCGCGGGCCAGGAACTCTACAACGTTGATCGCATCAGCCGCGCCGAGGAACTGAACGCGCTGCCGCAGGACTACAGCCAGATCCCCCGTCCACAATCCACACCGCTGGCCCCGCCGCCCGCCCTGGGCGCGCCGCTGCCCGGCGACCTCGGGCCGCCGATCCTGCGCGCGCAGCAGGCCGCGGGCGTCGTGCCGGCCGGGCCGAGCGCGCTTGACGCCGAGCGCCAGGCGCGTATGAAGGAAGCCGAGGACGCGGCGCGCGCTCCTCTGTTCTACAAGTCGAGCAACCGCACCGGCGGCGCAGCCGCTACGGCTGCCTCGGCCAGCGGCGCGGTGCCTGCTGGCCAAGCGGGCGACGGCGGGCCGGCCGATCCCATGCAGACGCAGAACATGCAGGGCAACAAGGAAGCCTTCGCCGGGCGCGGGCAGACCGCCACGCAGAGCACGCATGGGCTGGAAGCACCGCGCGCGCCCGACACGCTGATGGCCGGGACGGTCATCGCGGCGGCACTCGTCACGGGCATCAAGTCGGACCTGCCGGGCGACATCATCGCCACCGTCACCGAGCCCGTCTACGACAGCCTCACGCATCAGCACGTCCTGATTCCGCAAGGGGCGACCCTCCAGGGCCGCTACAACAGCCAGGTTTCCTACGGACAAAGCAGAGCACAGGCGGTGTGGGATCGCATCGTCATGCCCGACACGTCCTCGGTCGTGCTCGACAACCTGGCCGCGGCCGACACGGCGGGCTACGCCGGTCTGGAGGATGACGTGGACTGGCACTGGGGCCGCATCCTGGCCGGCGCTGCGCTGTCCACGCTGCTGGGCGTGGGTTCCGAGCTGGCCGTGTCCAACCAGGGCAACGTCAACGGCAACGCGGTGATCGCTTTCCGCGACAGCGCCCAGGACACGGCCAACCAGGTCGGCCAGGAATTCACGCGGCGCAACCTGAACATCCAGCCGACGCTGACGATCCGGCAGGGGATGCCCGTGCGTGTCATCGTGAACAGGGACATCACCTTGAAGCCGTACCGGCCGCTGTTCATCAACAGATAGGAGCGAGATGATGGCGACGACGAAACTGCGGCTCGGGCCGCTGCCCAAGCAGGACGTGGTGAAGATGACGGTCAGCTTGCCGGCGGCCTTGAAGACCGACCTGGAGCGGTACGCGGCCATGCACAGCCAGGTCTATGGCGAGCAGGTCGATGCGGCTGCGCTCGCGCCGCTTATGCTGGCGTGGTTCCTCAAGAACGACCGGGGTTTCCGGCGTCAGGGGCGGTAGGCCGGGGCTGGTCAGGTGCCCTCGGGCCGAATTGCGGCACGCCCCGTAATACTGTATAAAAATACAGTTATCGCTTGGAAAGATCATGCAGCACGCCTACACCGTCACCTTGCACCATCCTTTTCTGTCGGCCAGCCGGCGCCAGGAAGCGGAAGTGCAGTACCGGCAGGCGCTCGAACAGGCACTGGGCGGAGCCGACGGCGTGCTGCGAGCATGGAGCGCTTGGCAGGAGGCCGAGCACAAGTTGGGAAGTTTGTCGGACGAAACCTGGAAGGTGGCGCGGCAATGGCTGGTCGTGGCCGACCGGGCGCGGCAGATGGCGCTGGCCGGCAAAGATGCCGCCGGCGCCCCGGACGCCTATTTCGAGGTGCAGGCATCCGGTCGCGCGTATGAAGCGCGGGCCTATGCCGCGTAGGGACCGTTCAATCCGTCTACGCTGCACTACGCCGTAGCAAGTTTGTCGTTGCAAGGCCCAAGAGCACCCTAGTCGTACCAGAATTGCTCTGTGGGAGGTGGCCATGCCCCATGCCAACGACGCGGCAAATGCCTCGCAACCCGTCGAGCCTGCTTTCTATCGGCTCGCAGACATCATCCGCATCACGGCCTTGAGCCGATCCAGTATTTACCGGCGCATCGCGGCTGGAGATTTCCCGGCCCAGGTGCCACTGGGCAAGGGCCGCGCGAAAGGTTGGCGCCGGGAAGCCTTGCAGGCATGGATCAACGACCCGGCCGGTTTCCGGCCCCTGACGACGTGCGGCGTGCAACAAGGCTCGGCCGGCGGGCGTGTGCGGCGGGTGGCAGCGGTGCCGGCCAGGCGTTGAAAATGCCGGAGCATCCCGTCCGGGGCTGAACAATCGCCGTGTCCAGTCAGCTAGATGGAGCTAGCTGCTTTCCCCGCCTGATGATGCTGGCCGTATCAAACGGCTTAACGCGACCTGCGGCGACGTCGGCCAACCCTTGGTCGATGTCCGCCTTGAGCGCCGACAGCGCAGCGCGCGTGACGTGTCGCCGTGCTTCCCATTTGCGCAGGGCTTCCTGGACGACTTCGCTGGTCGAGGCGTATTCCCCATCCATTACCACCTGCTTGATGGAGGCAACCATGTCCGCAGGGAGGGTGAACGTCCGTCGCTCGAAGGTGTTGGCCATAATGAGGTCGGCGGGCGCTCAAGCGCAAGTAAGAGTGAGGTGCCCGACGGGGGCTTGCGTGGGGTGAACACGAATTTCGATGTCGTAGCCCAAGCGATTCAGGCAATCCATCAGCTTGCGCTCGGAGAAGTCGGAGAACTCGCCGCGCAGAAGCGCGGAAACCTTCGGTTGCGTCAGGCCCATGCGTTGCGCGGCTTCAACCTGGGTCAATCCATGTGCGCGGATGGCCTTGGTGATCTCGATGGTCAGGCCGGACTTGATCTTGAGCTTGTCGGCGCCGGGCAGCCCAAGATCGGCGAACACGTTGCCTGTGCTGGCCTCGACCTCAATTCCTTCAACGACGCGCTTTTTCATCCTTCAACTCCTGGGCCACGATCGCCGCAACCTTCAATCGCTGGCGGATGATAGCCATGTCCGCCTGGGGTGTTTCGATGCCGCGGTTGCTCTTTTTCTGGAAGACGTGCAGCACGAACACCGCTTCCTGAAAGCGCACGGTATAGACGGCTCGATAGGTGCCGTCGGCATCGTCTTCGACAACTTCCAGAACGCCGGCGCCGCCGAAGCCTTTGAGTACCTTGGCCGCGTCGTGCTGGTCGCCCCGCTGGGCAAAATCCAGCGCGTGGCCGAAGAATCGGCGCACTGGTGCCGGCAGGGCTAACAAGTCTTTTTTGCTGCTACCGATCCAGAGCAGCGGCCGTTCACGATCATCAGTCATACCCAATATACCATTTCCAGGATATTTTCGTGATTAGGCTCGCCGCGCAGTTTTCGGACGCTGGCGGATGAACTGCAACACGTTGTCCTCCGGCTGGGGCAGCTTTCCGGCTTCGAGGTCATCCAGGAAGTCGGCCCATTGCTGCACCATCGTCTTGCGCTGGGCGATGAAGGCCGCACGGTCGTAGCTGCTGCCGAGTTCTTCGTCTGAGGTATGCGCCAAGTGGCGCTCAATCACGTCAGGTTCCCAGCCGAGATGTTCGCGGATCATGGTGCGGGCCGTTGCCCGAAAACCGTGGCCGGTGATTTCTTCCTGGGTGTCGTAGCCCATCGAGCGCAGCGCCGCATTGATGGTGTTGTCGCTGATGTAGCGGGTTTTCTCGGAGCGCCGCGACATGCTGCGGAACACGGGGCCGGTGGGGCCGGTCAACGGGTACAGCTCACGGAGGAGTTCCAGAGCTTGCCGGGGCAGCGGCACGATGTGCGCCGGCGTGCGGCTGTCCCGCTTCTGCCATTCGCGCATCTTCATCTTCTCGGGCGGGCAGCGCCACAGTTCGATGTCGAGGTTGATGTCCTCCCAGTCGGCGAGACGGATCTGGCCGGGGCGCTGGAACATCATGGGCGCCAGTCGCAGCGCGCAGCGCGTGATGAAGTGGCCGTGATAGCTGCGGATGTCGCGCAGCAACTGACCGAGCTGGCCAGGTTCGGTGATGGCTGCAAAATGCCGACTGCGTGGCGGAGGCAATCCACCCGTGTTCTTGTTGACGAAGTTCTTGGCTGGTTCCAAGGCGCCGACGTCTACCGCGTACTGGTAGACGTGCTGGACGGCCTCGCGCACGCGCTGGGCCGTTTCCAGATTGCCACGATCTTTGGGACGGTGCAGGCATCCGACGATTTCCGTGGGCAGGATCGTTTCGATCGGCTTGTGACCCACCCAGGGAAAGACGTGAATCTCCAAATGGCGGATGACCTTCCCGGCATAGTCCTCCGACCATTCCCGGTCTTTTTTGGCGCTCGCGTGCCAGGCACGGGCCAACCGCTCGAAGGTGTTGAGCTGGGCGATGCGGGCCAGTTCTTCCTGCCGCTCGCGGACTTCTTTCGGGTCTTGGCCATTGGCGCGTTGGCTGTTGGCCTCGTATGCCTTGGCGCGTGCTTGAGCGAGCGTGACCGCGGGATATGGCCCCATGCCGAGCTTGGCGGGTTTGCCGTCCCGCTCGTAGCGATAGACCCAAGCTTTCCCCGTGTCGCGTACACGCAGAAACAGGTTGTCGCTGTCGTTGAGGAAATACTCTTTCGGGCCAGGCTTGGCGGCCCTGATTTGCGTTTCGGTTAGCAGTCCCATGATGATCTACCCGTACCCCCAGGGGGCGTTTTTCACGAGATCACTCTAGGGTACGGCTCGGGGTACGGGCAAACGTGGGATGTAACGGTACGACTTGGGACGTTATGGGTGCGATTTCTCGTCTAAGTCCCTGATGCACAAAAGAAAATGCCCAGCCTTTAGGGCTGGGCATCGAATCCATGGTGGCCTGGGGCGGAATCGAACCACCGACACAAGGATTTTCAATCCTCTGCTCTACCGACTGAGCTACCAGGCCAACGAAGTCCGCAACTATACACAAAATTTTGAGGCCGTGCACGCGGG
>Ga0182748_1000284_pt1 | contig 56746 bp, 48 predicted proteins | sample eDN3rd37CKraftOP_FD_128877 | JGI IMG/M metagenome (GOLD analysis project Ga0182748, IMG submission 128877) | Enriched Organic Plus compost microbial communities from Emeryville, California, USA - eDNA 3rd pass 37_C Kraft OP (version 2) (version 2) ... | reverse complement strand
GCGCCCGAGTACGGCGCCACCATGGGCTTCTTCCCGGTGGACGACCGCACCATCGAATACTTCAAGGGCACCGGCCGCACCGCGCAGGAAACCGCCGCGCTGCAGGCCTACTTCAAGGCGCAGGGCATGTACGGCATGCCGCGGGCGAGCGACATCCGCTACACCAAGCTGCTCAGCCTGGACCTGTCCACCGTGGCGCCGTCGCTGGCCGGCCCCAAGCGTCCGCAGGACCGCATCGAGATCGGCAAGGTCAAGTCCACCTTCGTCGACCTGTTTTCCCGCCCCGTGGCCGAGAACGGCTTCAGCCAGCCGCCGGCCAAGCTGGACCAGGCGTTCGTCACCAGCACCGGCACCCGGGTGCGCAACGGCGACATCCTGATCGCCGCCATCACGTCCTGCACCAACACCTCCAACCCCAGCGTGCTGCTGGCCGCCGGCCTGGTGGCCAAGAAGGCGGTCGAGGCCGGGCTCAAGGTGCCGCGGCACATCAAGACCTCGCTGGCGCCCGGCTCGCGCGTGGTCACCGAATACCTGCAGAAGACGGGGCTGCTGCCCTACCTGGAAAAGCTGGGCTTCAACGTGGCCGCCTACGGCTGCACCACCTGCATCGGCAACGCCGGCGACCTCACCCCCGACCTGAACCAGGCCATACTCGAGAACGACCTGATCTGCGCCGCGGTGCTGTCGGGCAACCGCAACTTCGAGGCCCGCATCCACCCCAACATCAAGGCCAACTTCCTGGCGTCGCCGCCGCTGGTGGTGGCCTACGCGCTGGCCGGCACCGTCACCCGCGACCTCATGACCGAGCCGGTGGGCAAGGGCCGGCGCGGCGACGTCTACCTGGGCGATATCTGGCCCACGACCGACGAAATCGAGGCCCTGATGAAGTACGCGCTGGACCCCGACGCCTTCCAGGCGAACTATTCGCAGGTCAAGTCCAACCCCGGCAAGCTGTGGGAGAACATCCACGGCGTGTCGGGCCAGGTCTACGACTGGCCCGAATCGACCTACATCGCGCGCCCTCCCTTCTTCGACGACTTCGGCATGGAACCCGCCGCCATGCCCGTGGTGCGCAACGCGCGCGCCCTGGGCATATTCGGCGACTCGGTCACCACCGACCACATCTCGCCGGCCGGCTCCATCAAGGAAACCTCGCCGGCCGGCAAGTGGCTCACCGCGCACAACGTGCTCAAGCCGGATTTCAACAGCTACGGCTCGCGCCGCGGCAACCACGAAATCATGATGCGCGGCACCTTCGCCAACGTGCGCATCAAGAACCTGATGATCCCGCCGCTTGCCGACGGCACGCGCTTCGAAGGCGGGGAGACCCTGTTCCAGCCCGGCGGCGAGCAAATGTCCATCTACGACGCGGCCATGAAGTACCAGGCGCAGGGCGTGCCCACCGTGGTGTTCGGCGGCGAGGAATACGGCACGGGGTCTTCGCGCGACTGGGCCGCCAAGGGCACCCAGCTGCTGGGGGTCAAGGCGGTGATCGCGCGCAGCTTCGAGCGCATCCACCGCAGCAACCTGGTGGGCATGGGCGTGCTGCCGCTGCAGTTCAAGGGCGGCGACAGCGCGCAGTCGCTGGGTATCGACGGCACCGAGACCTTCGACATCGAAGGGCTGGAGAACGGCATCCGGCCCCAACAGGACGCCACCCTGGTGGTCCGCCGCGCCGACGGCAGCGAACAGCGGGTGACGGTGCTGCTGCGCATCGACACGCCGATCGAGGTGGATTACTACCGGCACGGCGGCATCCTGCCCTTCGTGCTGCGGCAGTTGCTGGCGGCCTGAGGCCCGCGCGGGCCGAGGCCGTGCGGGCCTCAGGCCGGACGGTTCCGGGCCCCCGCCAGGCCGACCTGCAGGGGGAAAGCCGCGCAGGCTTGCCCCTGCCCCGGGGCCGTTCCGGCGCCCCTGCCCGGCACGCGCCCGGCCCTTGCAGGCAGGCCGGGCGCGCGGCGCTAAACTAGACGGTTTACGCCAGCCTCGCCGTTTGCCTCCATGCCCCGTTCCCGACGTACGTCTTCCCCCCGCCTGAACCGCGACGCCGCGCGCCTGGCCGGCCTTGCCCAGGCCCTCAACCAGTCCGGCAGCCGGACCGAGGACCGCTACTGGGAAGGCCAGCTGGCCGCGCTCGTCGGCAAGCTGCTGCGCGCCGGCAACGACGCGCCGCTGGACGCCGCCCTGGACCATCTGGCCCAGGCCGACGCCGGCGCCTACGAAGTCCTGGTCGAGCAGGCCGAGACCCTGTCCGAATCGGCCGTCCTGGAAAAGGACGGCCAGCGCCACGACGTACTGCTGGTCGTGGCGCCGGTGGTGGCCTGGACCCGCTACGCCATCCCGGCCGCGCCCATACCCGCCGCCGCCCTGGACGCCCTGCGCGCGCAGCTGCACGGCCACGTGCTGGCGGCCGGCGCCAGGCTGGCCCTGCTGCCGCACCTGATCAGCATCGACCAGATGCCGCGCTCGTTCTCGGAAACCTGGCAATGGCTGCACAGGCTGGGCGCGCAAGCGCTGGACCTGCCCACGCCCCGCCCGGCCCTGCCCGCCGAGGCGGAGACCGCCAACATGCTGGCCGACACCCGCTACGTGGTGGCGGCGGTGGCGGCGCCCGAAGGCGCGCCGCTGTTCCGCTGGCAGGAGGCGCAGGAGGCCCCGGGCGAAGGCCGCAAGGCCAGCCTGGAACGATGGGCCGAGCAGGCCCAGCCCACGCTGGCCGCGCTGCTGCCGGGCTGCGGCTTCGAATGCCTGCTGCCCGACGCCTACTACGTCAGCAGCCGCGAGGCCGACCGGCGCGTGCGCCCGCTGTCGCTGCGCGCCGCGGTGGCCTGGCTGGAAGGCGTGGTCAACCTGCCCGCCGCGCAACTGCGGGCGGTAGTGGCCGGCTGCGGCGAATCCCGCGTGGACGAATACCGCGTGGGATTCACCCCGCGCAACCGCAACGACGTCATCTACGGCTGCGTCTGGCCGCTCTACGGCCGCGAGGAAGACCCCGCCGCCGCCGACCCGGACGACCCCCAGCCCGACACCCCCGACGAGATCGCCGCCCTGCTCAAGGAGCTGGGGGTCACGGAAATCCGCCGCATCCCCGGCCTGCTGCCGCCGGACTATTGCGAGGACTGCGGCGCGCCGTACTTCCCCAATCCCCTGGGCGAAATGGTGCACGCCGAGCTGCCCGACGACGCCGACGCCGCGCCCAGCCATTTCCACTGAGCGCGCGGGCCATGCGCGCCGACATCTTCTGCCGCGTCATCGACAACTACGGCGATATCGGCGTGTGCTGGCGGCTGGCCCGGCAGCTAGCGCACGGGCACGGCTGGCAGGTGCGGCTGTGGGTGGACGACATGGCGGCCTTCGCCCGCATCGAGCCCGATGTGGCCGCCGCCGGCCTGGCTGGCCAGGTTCGTCCCGCGGCACCGTCGGCCGACGGCCCGGCGGCTGGCGCCCCAACCCCGGACACCCCGTCCGCGGGCCTGCCATCCGCAGGCGCCCCGTCCCCGCGCTTCCTGTCCCCAGGCACCCTGTCCCGCGTGCAGGGCGTCGAGATCGTACCGTGGACCGACCCGGCGCCGGAACTGCCGCCGGCGCCGGTCGTGATCGAGGCCTTCGCCTGCGACCCGCCCCCGGCCTACCTGCGCGCCATGCACGGCGGCCGCCACGCCTGGGTCAACCTGGAATACCTGAGCGCCGAGCCCTGGGTGGAAGGCTGCCACGGGCTGCCGTCGCCGCAGCCCGGCGGGCTGGTGCGGCATTTCTTCTTTCCCGGCTTTACCGGCGCCACCGGCGGGCTGCTGCGCGAGCCCGGGCTGGTCGAGGCGCGCCGCGCCTGGCAGGCCGACCCTGCCGCGGCACGCGCCTGGCTGTCCGGCGCGCTGGGCGTGCCGGCCGCCGCGCTGGCTGCCTGCGGCGAGGGCGCCCGGCTGGCGGCGCTGTTCTGCTACGAACATGCGCCGGCCCGCGAACTGGCGGACTGGCTGGCCGGCCGCTCCCGCCCCACCGTGCTGCTGGTGCCGGAGGGCGTGGCCCCCGCCTTGCCGCCGGGCCGGCGCGGCAGCCTGACCACGGTGCGCATCCCTTTCGTGCCGCAGCCGGATTTCGACCGCCTGCTCTGGAGCACGGACCTGAACCTGGTGCGCGGCGAGGATTCCTTCGTGCGGGCCGTGTGGGCCGGGCGGCCGCTGGTCTGGCAGATCTATCCGCAGGACGGCGGCGTGCACCTGGGCAAGCTCGACGCCTGGCTGGCGCTCGGCCCCGTCCCGCCGCCGGCCCGCTCGCTGATGCGGGCCTGGAACGCGGCGCCCGGCGAACCGGCACTCGCCCCGCTGCTGGATGCGGCCCTGGAGGGCCCTGCCTGGGCCGCCTGGCAGAAGCAGTCCGTCCGCTGGGCCGATGGCCTGGCGCGCCGGCCCGACCTGGCTGACGCCCTGGCCGGCTTTTGCCAGCGGCTATTGCAAACAGGGTAGAATAAGCGGTTTTGTGGGAAATGCTCCGGCCCCACTACGGCCTGCCCACGCACCCTGCCGCCAGGCATCGCGGTGCGGCGCCCGGCAGGCCCGCCGGATTCCTTTCGCCCCGCCCGGGGCCGCTGCCCCCGCGCGTGGCCGCCCGGCCGGCGCGGGAAGCCGGCACCGGCGGAGCACCAGATACCGGAGTCTCAATCGATGAAAACCGCACAGGAACTGCGCGTGGGCAATGTCGTGATGGTCGGCAAGGACCCGCTCGTCGTCCAGAAGGCCGAATACAACAAGTCCGGCCGCAACGCCGCAGTCGTCAAGCTCAAGTTCAAGAACCTGCTGACCGGCTCGGGCAGCGAATCCGTCTACAAGGCCGACGAAAAATTCGACATCGTGGTCCTGGACCGCAAGGAATGCACCTATTCCTACTTCGCCGACCCCATGTACGTCTTCATGGACGAAGAGTACAACCAGTACGAGGTCGAAGCCGACAGCATGGGCGACGCCCTGAACTACCTGGAAGAAGGCATGCAGGTCGAAGTGGTGTTCTACGACGGCCGCGCCATCTCGGTCGACATGCCCACCTCCGTGGTGCGCGAGATCACCTACACCGAGCCTGCCGTGCGCGGCGATACCTCGGGCAAGGTGCTCAAGCCGGCCAAGATCAACACCGGCTACGACATCCAGGTGCCGCTGTTCTGCGAAATCGGCGACAAGATCGAAATCGACACGCGCACCGGCGAATACCGCAGCCGCGTCATGTGATCGGCCGGGCGGGCCTGGCCCGCCCGGCCGGCACCGCCTTCCGGCCGGAAGGCGGCGCCAGACAGAAAGGCGGGCTCATGGCCCGCCTTTCGTTTGCCCTCGCGCCGCGCGGCTTGACCGCTACTGGAGGCGGTCGTCGTCCAGGATGTCCGGCAGCGCCATGACGGCGATGCCGTCGGCCGCCAGGGCCTCGCGTTCGTCGCGCGTGGCGGTGCCGCGTATCGGGCGGGATTCCGATTCGCCTTCGTGGATGCGGCGGGCTTCCTCGGCAAAGCGCGGGCCGACGTTCTCGGCGCCGCGCACGATCTCGCGCATGCGCTGCATGAACGCCGCCTGCAGCTGCGCGATCTGGGCGCCCGCCTTGCCGGCCACGACAGGCCCCGCCCGGCCGCCGTCGTCCGACGGAGCCTGCGCATTCGCGGTTTCCTTGTAGTGCCCGACGTTCAGGCGGGGCGCCGACAGGCGCTTGCTGACGGAGACGCTGTTGCAGACGGGGCAAGCCACCAGGCCGCGCGCCTGCTGCGAGTCGTAGTCTTCGTGCGAGCCGAACCAGCCTTCGAAGAGATGGCCGTGCTCGCACTGCAGATCGAATACCTTGAGGGACATACCTGGGTGATGGGGGCCGCGCCCCGGAAAACAAGAGGCCCAGTATGTCACAAGCGCGCGCGGCGCGCCCGCCGGCCCGGCCGGGACGCGGGCCAGCCGGGCCGGCGCGCTACTTCCTGCCGCTGCCGCCGCCCAGGGCGGCCTTCTGGCGTTCCAGCGCCTCGATCTGGCGTTGCAGGCTGCGCAGCTGTTCGCGCGCGTCCTGCTGCTGCTGGGCGAGCTGGCTGGCTTCCTGCCTGGCCTGCTGCTGGCGCACCGCGACTTCCTGCGCCTGCTGGCGCTGCGCGGTCAGGTCGGCCTGCAGCGTATTGAGCTGGGTGGCCCGGTCGCTCAGCTGCTTTTCGGTATGGCTGTATTCGGCCTGCAGCTTGATGCGGCGGATGTCGACTTCGGCCAGCTCCTCGGTTTGCGCCACATAGCTGGCGTAGAGCTGCTCGGCGCGCGTCTCGGACGTGGTCTTGACCACCTTCCAGAAGTTCTTCTGCTGGAACAGCGTGACGTAGTAGGTGAGCGTGTCGGCCTTGAACAGCAGGCTGGCGCCGTAGGTGCCGTTGTAGGTGGTGCGCAGTTCGGTGACCTGGCGCGCCTGGATCAGGCCCTGCAGCTCGCTGGTCGTGCTGGACGGAACGGCGGCCGGACGCGGCGGCTCGGGAGCGGGAGGCTGGACCGGCGCGGCGTCTTCGCCGGCGGGCGCGCCGGCGTCGGCCTGCACCACCGTCGGGCGGTCGGGAGCCGCGCAGGCGGCCAGGACTGTCAGCAGCAGCCCCAGCAGGGCCGCGCGGGAAGACAGGCGAGAGATCCGGATAGTCATGAGTTCCCCATTCGATGTCGCCGCACTATAGCAACTTTGACGGCCCGCCGGATCATCGGGAGCCCCCGAAAATCTCGTCCATGGATTCCGTTGCATCGCCACGTACGACTATCTGAAATTTGCGCATTTTTTCCCACAGCACCTTGCGGCTGATGCCCAGCGCGGCCGCGGTATCCTGGCGGCGCCACGCGTGGGCTTCCAGGGCTTCCAGCACGCGGGTGCGCTCGGCCTGCTCGGCCGGCGTCATGGCCGCCGCGGGCCCGGGCGTCGCCGGCTGGGCCGCCCCCAGGGCGCTGCCCTCGAAGCGTTCGAGCACCCGCTCGATGGCCGCCCGGTCCCACGTGCCCATCTGGCGCGACACGATGCCCACCCGTTCGACCACGTTGGACAGCTCGCGCACGTTGCCCGGGAAGTGCATGGCCGCGACGCGCTCGACCAGCCAGTCGGGCAGCGCCGCGCTCAGGCCCGGGAACTCGCGTTCCAGCAGCGCCTTGAAGATGGCCGCCTTTTCCGCCGGGCCGCGCTCCTGCAGGCTGGGCACGCGCAGCTCGATCACCGCCAGCCGGTAATAGAGGTCGGCGCGGAAGCGGTCCTGCGCGACCAGCGCGCGCAGGTCGCGGTTGGTGGCCGCCACCAGGCGGAAGCTCACCGGGATCTCCGTGGTCGAGCCCAGGCGGGTGATGACGCTCTGCTCCAGCACCCGCAGCAGCTTGACCTGCTGGTAGAGCGGCAGGTCGCCGATCTCGTCCAGGAACAGGGTGCCGCCGCTGGCCTGCTCGAAGTATCCCTTGTGCGCGCCCACCGCGCCGGTGAAGGCGCCCTTGGCGTGCCCGAAGAAGTGGGCCTCGAACAGGCCTTCGGGGACGGCGCCGCAGTTGACCGCCACGAAGGGGCCGGGCGCCCACGGCGCGCGCTCGTGCAGCAGGCGGGCGATGCGTTCCTTGCCCACGCCCGTCTCGCCGTGGATCAGCACGTTGTTGCGGCAGTCCGCGAACATCTCGGCCTCGGCCAGCAGCGCGCGCATCTGCGCCGACACCGCCACCAGCGGCTGCGGCGCCGGCGCCGCGGGGGTGAAGGCCTTGAGCGCCACGCCGGCCAGCTTGAACACCATCTTGCGCAGCTCGGCGCAGGAAAACGCGCGCGGCAGCGTGTGCGAATACGCCGGGGGATAGAAGCGCGGATCGCGCCCCCTGTCTTCCCCCGCCACCCACAGCACCGGGATGCCTTCGGCCGCCAGCCAGTCGTGCCCGCTGAAGCGGCGGTCGCCCATGACCGTCACCGACACCAGCGCCACCGCCACGCGCGCCTTGTCGCGCGGCGGCGGAAACGCCATGCCCGCATCGGCCCGCACCACCGTCACGTCCATGCCCAGCAGGCAGCGCTCGGCATGGGAGGCGATGTCGGAGGAGCCTTCCCAGACGTAGAGGTCGAAGTCGTCGGGGGATGGGGGTACGGTCATAGTCGAATCGGCATTGTCATCAGTACACCAGCTGGACGTTGCCGCACTGGAGATCGTGGAGGGAAATGTCGGCGTAGCCGAGCTGGATGCCGAGCGCTTGCAACAAGGGATCCAGGATGGAATCGACCAGCGAGAATACCGGACTCAACAATGGCTGAAGCAATCCCAGCACCGCGGAAACGATCGCGCCCAGACTATTGACCACTGGATCCAGAATCGCGCTGGTGGCCATTCCGAGCGGTAGCCCCAGCAGCTTGGTTTCGCTGGTATCCAGTCGGGTTTCCAACTCCGGTCCGAACAGCGTACTGCTCACGACGGATCCCAGACCCTGGCCCGTCCCTACCCGTGCGGTAGCCTGCCCGGTACCGATATCGTTCTCGTGCAGCAACACCTCCTGGTACGGAGCCGATCCCGCGAGAGACACTTCGGCCTTGGCTTGAAGATCGGCATAGGCATCTGCCAATGTGATGCCACCGGGAAGGAGAATCGGGATAGGCAACAGACTCACCTTCAGCCGGATCCGCAGCAGCGAGAACCAATCCTTGGCCAACTCGTCCCAAGGACGGGTGGCATTGGCGGCCGCGCCGGCCGTATCCATTTGTCCCAGGAACACATTGGCCAGGCCCGCACGCCCCCATATCGAGGCAGTCCGGTCCGAGGTAGGAAAACATTGGATATCTTCCAGGTAGGCGTCTCCGGTCGCCACTTCCAGATTGATGGGAATCCGGACGGTGCTGCCTCCGGGCACGCCGACCTTCACCGAGGCCACCAAAGGAATGCTGATGTCCAGCAGCGCGCTATCGGGAGGAGAGTTCAAGAGGGTGAGATCCAGAAAGAAACGGATCTGGGCTGTATGAGCTTGAGTACGCCAATTGCCCTGCGCATCCCTGCCCGGTCTGCCCGCAGCCACCTTGGGCGGCTCGATAATCAGCGCCTTGAGATCCGCTTTCGCCAGCCCACCGAGCTCCAGAGCAGTACCCAGGTCAAGCAGATTGTTCTTGTTCGCTGCCTGCAATCCCACCACCAGCATCTGGTACAGATTTACATTACTGCGCAGCGCTGCCTGCAACGACTCCGTACCGATCTCCAGAATATCGCCCAGTGCAATCCGGGTGTTGCGCAACGCGCTGATGTTGGCAGCGTCAAGCAGGACATCCAGGCCGCTGCCTCCTTCTTCAAGCTCGAAAGCGTTCACTACCGCGTTCACCAGATCAAGCACGCTGACCTGAGCATCCAGCACACCGTCGACGTTTCCCAAATCCACGTCGAGATTCAGCAAATCCAGAAATTTGGCCAACGATACCGACGTATCAAGCAGCCCTTGATAGCTCAAGGCATCCAAAGAGACTGAACTGCCCAGAAGGCTTGTCAGAAGCTGATTGACTACGCCACCGTTTAGCGACAACAGTCCGCTTCCGATGGAGAATGCGGCAGTAGCTGGCGATTGGGTCGCAACCGCTTCCGCTGTAACTCCACGCCCCCCCAGGAAATAAGGAGCAAAAAGCGGCGCGGTATCGGTAATGACGACTCGAACCGCATTCAACGGCTCAGTACTTGCCGCAGCCGGATCATCGGCAATATAGCCGCCGTCTCCCGCTGCCTCGGAATCCCAACGGCCACACTCTCGATCGACATCCCGATCCGGGCTTGCGGGAAGGTTTTCGTTCACGCTGGCCAACGCGGCTGACTTCGCTCCCGAACAATCGCCTTCCATCGCCAGCACCTGCGCCCCCGCCAGCGCGGCGAGGTCGGCGGCCTTCTGCAGGTCGCGCTTCATGTAGAACATGTATCCGAGCTGGACCGCGCCCAGCAGGATGAGGGCGATCACCAGGAAGACCGCGGCGGGCACGAGGATGGAGCCGCGCTGGGCGCGGGGGGCCGGGGAAATGGGAAGGAGCATGGCCGGGTCGGCGGGCGGGAGCCGCTCAGTCCTTGTCCTCGACGCGCTCGTCGAAGCGCTCGGGGATGGGATGGGTGAAGCTGTCCAGGTAGCGCTGCCAGGCGCGTCCGGCTGCCGCGCCCAGCATGGGCAGTTCGTTGCCCGCGCGCCGGCCGTCGGCCTGGGCGGCGAGCAGCAGTCGGGTAACGTCGCCCGTATCTTCGTCGCGCGCGCCGGCCTGCGCGGCGGAAGCCGTGGACGGCTGGGCGGCGACGGCGGCGGACGGCTGGGGCGCGGGGGCGGCGGCCACCGGGCGAACCACGGGGCGCCCGGCGGAAGCCGGAGCCGCGGGCGCCGAAGCCGCGGGAACGGGCGCCGCCGCGGCCGCCGGGGCCACGGGGGACGGGGTGGCGGCCGGGCGGACGGCGGGACGCACGACGACGGGCCGCGCGGCGGCCGCCGGGGCGGGCTGCGCGGGCCGGGCCTGGGCGGACGGATCGAGCATGTCGCCGGTCAGGGGAGCCGTCTGCGCGCGGCCGCCGGACGGAAGCGCCGCGACGACGCAGGCGAACAGCGAAGGAAGAAGCTTGTTCATGACCGGACCTCTGGTTGGACGGCGGGTGGAATAGGCATCGTGGAAACGGGATCGGCGGCGGCTCGCGCCGGCTAGCGGACCAGCGGCGGGTTGCCGAAGCGGTCCATCATGGGTTGGATGGGAAGCATCGGATCGTTGCCTGCCGCGGCGCGGTCCCCGACGGCAACGGACGGCGCCGGCACGCGGGCGACCACGGCGCGCCCGTCCTCGCCCGCCTGATCGGCCCGGGCCGCGGCATGCCGGGGGACCGGGGCCGGCGCGGCGTAGGCCTGCCGCTGGATGTCCTCGGCCTGCCGGTAGATCTGGTTGCGCACATCGGGCTGCAGGCCGGCCTGGCCCATCAGGCGCTGGGCGCCCGCGGCGTCGCCGCGCACCAGGAGCAGCAGCGCCAGGTTGGACAGGATCTTGGGGTTTTCCGGCGCCAGTTCCGCGGCCTTGCCCAGCGGCAGGCGGGCGCCCGCCGGGTCGCCGGCGCGCAGGCGGGCGTAGCCCAGGTCGTTGAGCATGTCCGCATCGGTGGGCTGCAGGGCCGCCGCCCGTTCCAGGAAGCCGGCCGCGCCGGCGTAGTCTCCCCGCGCCCCGGCCAGCAGCCCCAGGCCGTGCCAGCCCTCGGCGGCCCGGCCGCCACGGATCAGCTCGCGGTAGGCGGCTTCGCTCTGTTCGGCCTGTCCCGTCATGCGCAGGGCGTCGGCGCGCAAGGCGTCGACCTGCGCGTTCGCGCCGAACTGGCGGACATAGGCTTCTATATAGGCCAACGACGCGAAGTAGCGTCCGCGGGCCTGGTTCTCCCGGATCAGCGACAGCATCAACTGCGGCTGGGTGGGCGCCTGCCGGCGCTGCTCGTCCAGCTCGTGCTGGCGGATCAGGGCCTGCTCTTCCTTCTGCTGTTCGATCAGTTGGTAGGCGGTCTCGACACCGCTGGAAGCGCAGCCGGCCAGCAGCGCGGCGGCCATGGCGGCAGCGGCGGCGGCAGATTTCCGGCGCGCCGCGGCGGCCGTAGCGAACGGCATTTGCATCATCCTCCTCCCACGCGCGACAGGCCGCGTATCACCGCCAGGAACCCCGGCCCGCCGGTGACGATCAGCAGGGCCGGCAACAGCGTCAGCACCATCACGCCGGTCATCTTCACGGTCAGCTTGCCGACCGCTTCCTTGAGGTCGAGCTTGCGCTTTTCGCGCACCCGCTCGGAAAAGCGCGCCAGGGGATCCTGCACCGCGCCCCCGTGGCGGTCGACCTGGGCGATCAGCCGGCAGATCGCCGCCAGGTCGTCGTTGTCGAAACTGCGCGCCAGCCGCGCCAGCGACTGCTCGCGGGTGCGCCCCCGGGCGTACTGGTCCACCGCGATCTTCAGCTCGGCGGCCAGCACCGGCATGACGAGCCGGAAATCGTTGACCACCACGAACAGGCTCTGGTCCATGGACAGGCCCACGCCCTGCAGCAGGCGCAGCAGGTCGATCAGCAGCGGCAGTTCCTCGCCCGCTTCCCGGCGGCGGCGCGAGGCGCGCCGCGCTACCGTCCACTTGGGCAGCATCCAGCCCAGGGCAAAGCCGGCGAACAGGGCCGCCGCGACGCCCAGCGTACGGCTGCCGCCGAGCCGCATGTCGCCGGCCAGCAGCCAGGCCGCCAGCGGCAGCGCCACGGCCAGCACGCCGCGGGCGAACATGTACAGCGCGCGCGCCCGCTCCTGGTCGGCATAGCCCGCGCGCTCGATGAGCCGGCGCTCTTCGGCGGCCATGAGCGATGCGCCCAGGCGCCCCGCGCCCCAGCGCTTGCCCAGGGCTTCGGCCGCGCCCACGGCCGCGTCCAGCGGGCGCGCGGGCGCATCGTCGCCGCCTTCGGGCGCCAGGACGGGCTCGATGCGACGGCCCTCCCCGGCCCGCGTCCCCATGGCGGCGGCCAGGCGCTGCCGGCTGCGATCCTGGCGGACCAGGCGCGCGAACAGCGAGCCGCCGGCCACCAGCAGCGCCAGCGCGAGCGCGGCCAGCGCCAGTGCCTGCAGCGTTTGCGCGTCCCACCCGCCGAATCCGCTTTGCATGCCGACTCCCTATGCCTTTCGTTCCTACACCGACTTGGCCATGCGATACAGCCAGTAGCAGCCGGCGGCCTGCAGCATCGCCGCGCCGGCCAGCATCTTCCAGCCGGTGGCGTCGCGCCACATGCCCATGAACAGGTCGTTGTTGAAGACCACGATGAAACCCGCGATGCCCAGCGGCAGCAGGGCCAGGATCCAGGCCGACAGCCGGATCTCGGCCGACATGGCCACCAGTTCCTGCCGCGCCTGCTGCAGGTCGCGCATGAAGGCGGCCATGCGCTCGAGCACCTGGTCGCTGCGCCCGCCGAAGCGCATGGCCACGCCGATCACCGCCGCCACCAGGTACAGCTCGTGCAGCCCATACTGGCGCGAGACCTGCCGCAAGGACACGTCGAGCTCCTTGCCGGAGCGGTTCAGGCTGCTCGCGGTGGCCAGCACTTCCTGCAACGGCTCCTCGACGTCGGGCACCGAGGCCTGGAACGCCGACCCCAGGCTGTTGCCTATGGTGATGAGCCGCACGATGGAATCCAGGAACCCGGGCAATTGCACGATCATCCTGCGGTAGCGCCGCTCGGCCTTGAGCCACAGGCGGAAATAGGAAAACACCAGCGCCAGCGCCAGCACAACGGCGCCCGCCAGCGGGCCGGCCATCAGCAGGGCGGCAACCGCCGCCGCCAGCGGCAGGCCGAACAACAGCGCGTAGAAGCTGGCCGTGGGCGCCACGCCGGCCCGCCGCAGCAGCCGGCTCCAGGCCTGCGGCCCCATGCGCCAGAGGCGCAGGCCGGCCTCGCGCGCTTCGCGGGCTTCTTCCCTGGCCCATTGGTTGGCGATCTGCTGTTCCACGAACTCGGCGGCGGCGCGGCGCCGCGCGCGCTCCCGGCCCAGGGCCAGCATCCACAGGGCGGCCGCGACCAGCAGCAGGGCCGCGGCGGCCAGCGTCAGCGCGAGCGTCATCAGCGCCTCCTGCCCCAGAACCCGCCGCCTCCGGTCTCGGGAGCAGCCGGGGCGGCTCCGGCGCGCAGCTCGTCGCGGACCTTGGCCAGCTTGGGCGTATGCGGGTGGATGCCCAGGCTGACCCAGCGGTCCTGCTCCCCGCCGTCCGGCGTCATGAAGGACTCGTGTCGATACAGCTCCTGGGTGGCGATCACGTTGTCGCCCATGCCCGTCACTTCGGTGATCGAAATCACCCGGCGCTTGCCGTTGGACAGGCGCCCGATCTGCACGATGAAATCCAGCGCGCTGGCGATCTGGCGGCGCAGGCTGTCCTCGCTGCCCTGGAAGCCGGCGAAGCCCGCCAGCATCTCGATGCGGTACAGGCATTCGCGCGGCGAATTGGCGTGGATGGTGGCCATGGAACCTTCGTGGCCGGTATTCATGGCCTGCAGCATGTCCATGACCTCGGCGCCGCGCACTTCGCCCACCATGACCCGGTCCGGCCGCATGCGCAGGCTGTTGCGGATGAGGTCGCGGATGCTGACCATGCCGGCGCCGTCGAAGCCCCCCTGGCGCGCCTCCAGCCGCACCACGTGCGGGTGGTTCAGCGACAGTTCGGCGGTGTCCTCGATGGTGACCACCCGCTCGCCGGGCGGCACGAAAAACGCCAGCGCGTTCAGCAGCGAGGTCTTGCCGGAACTGGTGCCGCCCGAGACCAGGATGTTGCAGCGGCTGCGCACCGCGTGATTGAGCAGGCGATACACCGGTTCGTCGAAGGTGCCCAGGGCCAGCAGGTCGTCCGGCTTGAGCGGGTCCTGGCGGAACTTGCGGATCGAGACCATGGGGCCGTCCACCGCCAGCGGCTCGATCACCACGTTCACCCGCCCGCCGTCGGGCAGCCGGGCGTCGACCATGGGGCTGGATTCGTCCAGGCGGCGGCCCAGCGGGGCCAGGATGCGCCGCACGATGCGCAGCACGTGCGGGTTGTCCGCGAAGCGCAGGCTTTCGCGCTGGAGGATGCCGCGGCGCGAGACGAACACGTTGTCGTAGCCGTTGATGAGGACGTCCTCGACCTCCGGGTCGGCCAGCAGGTCTTCCAGCGGGCCCAGGCCGGCCAGTTCCTTGGTCAGGCTGGCCGCCACCTGGCGCATCTCGGCTTCGTTGATCGGCACGTGCCGCACGCGCACGTAGCTGGCCACCTCGATATCGACGAATTCCTGGATGGCTTCGCGGGTCCAGCGGCCGAACTCGGCCCCCAGCTCCTCGATGCGCGCCAGCAGGTGCTCGTAGGCGGCGGTCTTGATGTGCTGGAAGCGCTCGGACGCCGCGAAGCCGCCCTCGCCCGTATCGCCGAATTGCATGCTTGCCGTCATGATCATTGCGGGTCTCGCTTCTTGCTCGTCCGGTTCAATCGGCGCGGGCGCGCCCTGGCATGCCGGGCAGCCAGGCCGGCAGCCAGCCGGCGCGCGCGGCCGCCGCCGGCGCCGGCCCCAGCCGCGCGGCCAGCTGGTCCACGGCCTTGACATACGGGTCGCGCTCGGCCTGCTCGTACAACAGCCGCCCCTGGCTGGCGCTCTGCATGATCGCCAGCGTGCGGTCCGGCAGCGTGCGCAGCAGCTTCAGCTCGAAGCGCCGGGCGATCTGGTCGGCGGACATGCCGTAGCGTTCGTCGTAGCGGTTGACGATGAGCTGCAGGCGATCGCGCGGGACCGCCTGCCGGTCCAGCTGCTGCAGCAGCTCGGCCAGCGAGACCAGCGCGCCGACGCTCTGGTCGGTGACCAGCCAGGCCTCGTCCGCGTCGCGCGCCAGCCCGGCGGCGAACTCGGGGTCGGGCAGGCCGCCGGCGTCGGCCAGCAACAGGCCGAAGTGCCGGCGCAGCCGGCCGCACAGCGCCAGCGAATCGGCATGGGAAATGTCGCGCATCTGCGCCATGTCGCGCGGCAGGGCCAGCACATTCACGCCGCCGGAGGTGCGCGACAGCGCCGAACCCAGCAGGGTCGCGTCCAGGCGGTGCAGGTTGCGCACCGCCTCGGAAAAATCGAACTCGCTCTTCAGGCTCAGGTACAGCGGGCAGTCGCCCACCGGCCAGCCGAAGTCCAGCAGCCCCACGCAGCGCGACAGCGGCAGGGGCGGCTGCGGCGGGCCGGCGCGGGACGCCGCGGCGGCCAGCCCCGGCGCGGCGGGCCTGCCGAGGCGGGCCTGCGCCAGCCCCGCCAGGTGGACGGCCAGCGTAGTGGTCCCGACGCCGGCGCGCGCGCCCAGCAGGACCACGCTGCGGCAGGTGCCGCCGCCGGGCTGGCGCACCAGCCGGTTGACTACCTCGCGCGCCTCGGCGGGGTCGGAAACCGGATCGACGAAATCGCTGACGCCCGCGCGCAGCGCCGCCACCGCGCCTTCCGGGCACAGCAGCGAGCCGACCGCCACCCTGGGCAATCGAGGCAGCGCGGCCGCCAGGATACGCGCCAGTTCCGCCGAGCGCTGCAGCTTGGCGGGCTGGGCGGCGTCCGGCGTGAAGTCCAGCATCACGGCCAGCGGATCGAGCTGCGCCACGCGCGCGACCACGGTTTCCGCGGAAGGCGCCTCCTGGGTCAGCAGGCCCAGTTCGCTCAGCGCCTCCCCCAGCTTCAGGGCCACGCAATCGTCGGTGGAGCAGAACAGGAAACGCTCTGTCTTATCCAATGCCTTCCATTCCTTGGCATGTGTCTTCATGGCGCTGGACGCGACGCGGTGCGTCCGTCACCGGGAAAAGCCGGGCATCTGCTGCCCGCCCGCCGGCCCCATCAGGTAATAGCCCCAGGCGTTGGCCATGCTGTCGGGACGTTCCTGGCTGCCGCCCGGCAGCGGCAGGTTGACGCCGCGCGCAATGGGCCGCACCAGGCGCGGCGTGACGACGATGACGAGCTCGCGGTCTTCCTGCGAATACTTGACGCTGCGGAAGAAGGCGCCGATGACGGGCAGTTCCCCCAGGAAGGGCAGCTTGCTGACGTTGGCCACGGTCTGGCGCGACACCAGGCCGCTGATGACGAAAGTCTCGCCGTCGCCCAGCTCGACCGTGGTATCGGCCTTGCGGGTGCGCAGCGCCGGGATCACAGTGACGCTGTCGCCGTTGACGATGGGAATGCCGTTGGCCGGGTCCAGTTCGCTGGCCTCGGGCGCCACCTTGAGCGCGATGCGCTCGCGCGACACCACCGTGGGCGTGACGGTCAGCCCGATGCCGAAAGGCTTGTAGGTCACGTTCTGCGTGCCCAGGCCGCCCGACTCCGGCACCGGAATCTCGCCGCCCGCCAGGAAGCTGGCGCTCTGGCCCGACAGCGCCACCAGCGTCGGTTCGGCCAGGATGCGGGCCATGCCGTTGCTTTGCAGCAGCCCCAGCCGGGCCGAGAAATTGGCGGTGTCGTAGAGCACCTGGAAACCGCTGGAGATGGCGTCGGTGGGAAACAGCCGGCCGGTCCCGCTCCAGGGCCCCGAGCCGCCGGCGGTGAAGTCCAGGCCCACTTGCTTGAGCACGCTCTTGGAGACTTCCACCACCTTGACTTCCACCTGCACCACGCCGCCCGGGCGCACGGTGGAAAGATCGACCACCGCCGAGCCGTCGCCAGCGCCCGCCGCGGACTCCACCGCGCTGCGATGGCTCAGCATGGAGGACGACTGCCCGCTGACCACGCCCTTGCCGTCGGCGGCGTCCACGCCGGCTTCCGGCGCCAGCCCGCGCTGCGACAGCACCGCCTGCATCTCGCTGCCCACGCGCACGGTCCAGGCCTGCGGCGTGCGGTTGCCGCGCAGCCAGACCTGCACCTGGGTTGCGCCCGGCTTCTTGCCCACCAGCAGCACGACGCCGCCGCGGTTGGCGGCCGGCGGCAGGATGCGGATATCCGCGACGGCGGGGTCCCCCACCGCGACCCGCACCGGCGTGCCCGCGATCGGCAGCTCCCGCTGGCCGTGCACCGGCAGCGCGATATCGCCGCCCTGCGGCGCGGCCCCGGCGGCCGGTGCCGCCCCCGCGCCGGCCGGCTGCGCCATGCCGGCGCCCATGGGCAGGGCCAGGGCCAGCGCGGCCGCCCAACAACGTATCTTGCCTGCATTCATCCGGTTTCCACCTTCCGCCCGTGGGCGCTTGCCATCCGCCTGAAAGAATCCGTCGATCTCAATAGCGCACCGTTTCGCGCTCGCCCCCGCGCACGACTTCTATCGTGCGCGACGAGCCGCCGCCGGCCGCCGCGCGGGGCGCCTTGGGCGGCGCCGAGGGCTGCGGGCCGGACAACTGCGGCAGGCTGTCGCCCGCGTAAGCCTGGTTGTCGGCCAGCTTGAGCTGCTCGCGCTGTTCCGGGCTCAGGCCGGGCCGGGCCGACAGCACCGGCAGCCGCTCGGGGAACAGCGCCACGTCCGGCGCCCCTTCGTCGTCGGGCGCGCGCAGGGCAAGCTGGAGCTTGCCGCTGCGGGTGGCCAGCAGCAGCTCGTTGACCTGCCCGATGGGCACGGCCAGCATGGCGTTGCGCGGAGCGGCGGCCGCGCCGCCGCGCCCGGCCGGGCGCTCTTCCTGCCCCGGCGGGGGGCCGTCCAGCGATTGCGCGCCATAGGCCAGCACCCGCACCCGCGACTGCAGCAGGCGGGATTGCGTGCCGGAGACTTCCGAGCCGCGATCCAGCGTGAAGAAGACATCGACGTAGTCGCCCGGCTGCACCCGGCCCGCCGCGCCCACCACCTCGTCGACCGGGATGGTGACCGCGCGCTCGCCTTCCTTGAGGTATTTGGCCAGCCCGGCGGCCAGCATGCCCTGCAGCACCGGATCGCCCGGGACGATGTCGATGCGGGCCCGCTCGCCGGCCACCGCGTCGATCCGGTCGAAGGCGCGCGCGGGCCTGGCCGGCCATTGCTCGACCTTGAGCGCGTCGGCGGCTATGGGCTGGCCGGCCGGCACCGCCTTGGCGGCCACCACCACGTCGTGCAGGGCCTGGGGCCGCGGCTGCGGCGCGTCGGCCACGGGCGCCGGGCGGGGCGCCGGCTTGCGCGCGAGATTGAACGCGAGCACACCGAGCAGCGCGGCCACCAGGATGAGAACGACGGCCGCGATCTTGGTGAAATGACTCATGGGGAAGACTCCGGTGAAATCTGGACGGTGGCGGCGGCGCGCAGTTGCGAAGGCAGGAAACCCGCGGAGCCCTGGCCGAACAATCCGGCCATGGCACGCATCGCCGACAGCAGCGGCCAGCCGGCGGTGTCGTAGGTAAGCTCGATGTCGATGCAGTTGTCGCCGGCCCCGGCGGCATTCCATGGGCAGGCCCGCGCCCGGGGCGTGCACACCGCCCCCAGCCAGTTGGCGTTCGCGTTGCCGGCCGGCGCCACGGTATCGCATACGTCCTGCGCGGCCTGCAGGGGACCGGCGCCCGCCCGCTGCTGGACCGCGGCCAGCGTGGTGCGGGCCGCTTCTGCGGCCATGCTCGCCAGCCTTTGCTGCACCAGGAACAGGGAGCCGTAGCCGACCAGGCCGAAGCACAACACCAGGAACAGCGCCAGCGTCAGGCCGAACTCGATGCCGGCCGCGCCCCGCTGCCCGCGCGGGCCGGGACGATATCGCCCCGGAAAGCAAACACCCTGGCCGCGCCCGTCCTGGCCGTCTTCCGGACGCAGCAAGGCCGCGCTCATATCGGCCCCGCCGGCAAGCCGCAGTTGCGGCCGTCCCCGGTGGCGATGTCCAGGCACACGCGGGCCCGGCCGACCAGCCGCTCGGGCGTGGCCACGTTCAGGCGGCCGAGCAGCGACGGCACCAGGGGCGCCGCGCCATAAAGATAGCTGACCACGACTTCCATCTGGCCGGGCTCCAGCACATCCAGGACGGACGCCCCGCAGGAACCGGCTCCGGCCTGCACGGCATTGCCCGCGGGGTCCTTGCCGCATACCGTCACCGGCAGGTTGGCCGCGCCGCCCATGTCGGCCAGCCAGCCCACCTGGTACGAAGCGGCCGCCTCGGCCTCGTCCGCCCGCGCCTGCCAGGAACCCGCCGGCCCCTGCCAGCGCAGGGCGGCGCGCGCGCCCTCTTCCGCCGCCAGGGCCACCGATTGCTGCGCGGTGAAGATCAGGCCGTAGGTAAGCAGGCCGTAGACCACCAGGAAGAAGACCACGAAGACGAGGGCGAATTCGATGGCGTAGGCGCCGCGCTGATTGGCCAGCCGCCCCCCATTCCGGATGCTCCGCTCGCAAACCCGCCGCATGGCCGTCGAAGCTAAATAGCAAAGATTCTTACCCATGGGAGCCAGACAATCGCTGCAAGTGCTAAATAAGCCGCGTATGGAATTCCTCGACGAGCTCTGCCCTGGACAGGCCGCCATATCTGGCAGGCAGGTCCCCACCCTATAAAAAAGACCACGCATAGCGCGTGGATACCGGCTGCGATAGTTGCGAACGCCACAACCGGAAGCAGCGCTGGCAATCCAAGCTGGAATCCCAAGACGGACAGATACTTGACGTCGCCAGCGCCCATTGCATGAAACTTCCACAATGGAAAGAAAAATATAAGAGACAGAAACAAGCCAAGCAGCGCCTGCCGAAATCCTTCTGCTCCAGGAGCAGGGCTCAATCGTAAGAACTCGATCGTGCACAGCCACACCGCTTGTCCCACAAACGCCCACACGAGGAGGCCGTTTGGCACACGCCTCCATCGCAAGTCGTAGATCACAATCAGAACGTTGAAACCCAAAAAGAGCAGCCACCAGAAAACCCCTCCTACGGACTGACCAAATACATGTCCAGCCAAGCCCAGCGATTCCTCTGGCATAGAAAACTCTTATGCTCCAGCAATATCAAATGCGGTTCGCAAGCAACCAGCTGGTGCTGACCTGGCATCAGCACCAGCTGAGGCGAACACTTGACGAGAAAAATTCGTTCTATTCGTTAGTAACGCCAGAGGGTCCTTCCAAGGCGTCGGCAACTTGGTTGAACAATGCATCAAGCTGATCGCCAAGTACGCTAACGACACCCACGATCACCGCCGCAATCAACCCCGCGATCAACCCATACTCGATCGCCGTGGCGCCTTCCTCGTCCCGCCAGAATTCCAGAAGCTGAGCTTTCATTTCACGTTCTCCCTACTTTTAGGCACTGCAAGCGAGTCGCCGGACGGCAGCTGCCGGACAACCCCAAAGACGCCGGAAACCTGCTGCCGGCAGACTCTCGCCAGTGCGCCCCGGAAGGACCTGGCGCCCCTCCTGATGGCCGGCTGGAACTCTTCTTCCCCTGCACTCCCCTTCCCCTTGGGCGATGCATATTTGAAATAAATTGCTACTCAAATAAACGAACAGACGTACAAATTTTCATCTGCTCATCGGTTTGGCGCTGAAAAATGGTTCAAGGAGTATTAACTATTTACAGCCGCGGCGGATTAGGGGAAACCCTCGCAATCGGTGAAAAAACCACATAAAAATGAAACAATCACTCTTAAGTCTTTGTCTAATTTCAGACATTGACAAAAAACGTTATGTATCATCTTATCATTATTGAAGTATTTTGTATATCAAGTGATATGTTGAGACGATACAGTCCCACACACTCGGCAGGCAATGACAAGATTCGTACATTTGGCAATGTTTCTTCCCTCCCTCTCCATCCCTCTTTAATCGGCCGCATCCATGACCGCCACGCCCCGCCTTCCCCGGCTTCGCGCCATGCCCGTTCTGCTGGGATCCGCCGGCCTGCTGGCCGCCTTCGCGGCGCAGGCCGACGGGCCGCTGCGCGGCAACCCGGTGGATGCGCTGCCCCGCATGGAATCGCCTGCCGACGCGCGCCAGGCGCCGCCGCCGGCCGTTTCCGCGCCGACTCCCGAACAGCAGGCGGTGCAGGCCCGGCTGGCGCAGCGCATCGTGCCGCGTTACTTCGACGTGAGCGGCGTGCACAGCATCCCGTTCGGCGAAGTGACCGCCATCCTGGAGCCGCTGGCGGGCAAGGAAACGACCGTGGGCGAACTGGCCCGGCAGGTCGACGCCATTACGGCGCTCTACCGCGAACGCGGCTATCCGCTGTCGTTCGCGGTGCTGCAGAACCAGACCTTCCAGGGCGGGCATGTCGCCGTCACCGTGGTGGAAGGCCATGTCGGACAGGTCCGCGTGGAAGGCGAGATCGGCGGCGCGCGCGACCGCCTGCTGACGCTGGCGCAACCCCTGATCGACGAGAAGCCCCTGACGCGCGCCACGCTGGAGCGCCAGCTGAACCTGATGCGCGCGGTGCCGGGCGTGAAGTTCACGCCCGCCCTGGACCTGCCCCGGCGCGCCGACGGCGCCACGGAGCTGGTGCTGGAAGCCACGCGCAAGCCGTTAAGCGTCACGGGCGGCGTGGCCGACCTGGGCACGGGCATGCAGGGGCTGGTCAATGTCGCGGCCAACAGCCTGACCCCGCTGGGCGAACAGGTGCGGCTGACCGCGGGCCTGCCGGTGGCATCGGACGACGTGCGCTATTTCGCCGGCGAGGTCTCGGTGCCGGTAGGCAGCAGCGGCCTGGCCGTCAAGGCGGACGGCTACCACTACCGCGCCGAGCCGGAAGACGAAGCGGTCGAGGCCCTGGGCTACGACCGCAAGGTCAGGAACGACAGGCTGGGGCTGGCCGTCAGCTACCCCCTGCTGCTGGACAACCGGCATTCGCTGGTGGGCTCGGTGGGCGCGTACATGGGCCGCTCGCGCGACCGGTACAGCCAGCGGGGCGGCGACGCCTGGCTCGAGCACGACGTCAGGACGCGCGTGGCCGCGGCCAGCCTGCGCTATACCGAGATAGGCGAATCCCAGAGCCGGGAAGCGAAGCTGGAAGTGGCCAAGGGCTTCGATGCCCTGGGCGCGAAGAAACGGGCGACCAACAGCGCCGACGCCGACGTGCCCAAGCTGAACTACGACCTGGATTTCACGCGGGTCAACCTGGACCTGCGCCAGACCGTCAAGCTGCCGGCCGGCTTCGGCCTGACCGCCGCCGCAGCCGGCCAGTACAGCAGCGACATCCTGCCGACGTCCGAGCAGGTTTCCTTCGGCAGCTGGCGCTACGGCATGGGCTATCCGCAGGGGGAGCTGGGCGGCGACAAGGGCGTGGGCGCGTCGCTGGAAGTCAATCGCCGCTTCGGCCTGGGATGGCGATACCTGGCGGCGGTCCAGCCCTACGCGCTGGTGGACTGGGCCCGCACCTGGTATAACGCGCCCGGCCTGCGCGAGTACAACGACCGCCATCTCTCCTCGGTGGCCCTGGGCCTGCGGGTCACCGACGACCGCTACTACCTGTTCGACTTCAACGTCGCCAAGCCGGTGGGCGACCGGACCAGCGACGACGGCGACCGCGGCCTGCGCGTCAACGCCAACTATTCGCTGTTCTACGACGCGTTCTGACGCGTCGTCTTCCGGCGCCGCGCCGGGCGGGATGCGCTGCGGCGCCCGGCGCCCGTCCCGCCGCGCCGCCGGCCCTGGCAAACCGGTGCGGCCCGGCCGGGCATCCCGTGCGGGCGTTACGTAACGCCCGCCCGTAACATCCCGCGGTTTTCCTCTCATTTGTAATAATTCAATTCCGTTTTCACGCTCGCAAAACTGAGGCCTTCTCAATCTCGGATCCACCGCAAAGCATTGATACCCATGGCTTTGCAGGAGAGGAAAGGGCGCAGTCCCGGCGTGCCGCGAGGTGGTTTTGCGCAGTTGGCATGGTTTGTGCTTCGAAGGGGGTTACCGGGCGTTCCCGCCCGCGGCAACCATAACCAAGCCAAGGAGCACACCATGTCTGCGCAACCCGTTCGAACCCGCCTGCGCCGTCCGCTGGCGACGAGTCTTCTGCTCTCCACCCTGCTGACGCTGGCGGCCTGCGGCGGGGGCGGCGGCGGCCACCACGCCAGCAATGGCGGCGGAGGCGGCGGCGGCGGTGGCGGCAACAACCCCGCCACGCCCGAAGTCACGGCCGGCCTGCTGGAAACCACGCTGGGCAACACGGGCGAGGCCGTCGACAACGTCGCGCCGCTGGGCCTGGACGAGACGCTGGGCGGTATCGGCGGCGCGCTGGATCCCACGCTCAAGCCGGTCGTGGACGACGTCACCGGCCTGACCCAGATGATCGGCGAACAGACCGGCCTGGGCCAGCCCGTCAACGGCGTGCTGCAGCAAGTGGGCGGCGCGGTCGCCAACCTGGGGGATTCGGTCTCCGACAGCGGCCTGCCGCTGGGCCTGGGCGAAGGCGTGGGCGGCCTGGTGAGCGGGGTGGGCGATACGGTGGCCAGCGTGGGCGGCCTGCTGCAGAGCGACGCCGACAACCCCGAGCCCCTGACCACCGTGCTGGGCAACGCCACGGGCGCGGTGGGCGCCCTGACCGGCGCGCTGGGCGGCGAAGGCGGCCTGCTCAACCCGGTCACGAATGTGATCGGCGGAATCTCCGGCGACCTGCTGGGCGGCAGCGGCCAGCCCATCCTGGAGCCGGCCCTGGGCAATGTCGGGCAGACCGTCGACAACCTGGCGCCGCTGGGCCTGGCCGACGCGCTGGGCGGCATCGGCGGCGCGCTGGACCCGGCGATCGCGCCGGTGGTCAACAACGTCACCGGGCTGACCCAGATGGTCGGCGACGCCACCGGGCTGGGCGTGCCGGTGGACAACCTGCTGACCAGCGTGGGCGGCACCATCAGCGGGCTGGGCGGCAACGTGCCCGGCGGCCTGGGCGGCACGGTCGACAAGCTGGGGCAGACGGTCGCCAGCGCGGGCGGCCTGCTCAATGCCGAAGGCAACCCCAACCCGCTGGGCGCGGTGCTGGATAACGCGACCGGCGCGGTCAGCTCGCTGACCGGCGGGCTGGGCGGACTCGGCGGCGGCCAGGAAGGCGGCCTGCTCTCGCCGGTCACCGGGCTGCTCGGCGGCCTGGGAGGCGGTGCGGACAACGGCGGCTTGCTGTCCCCCGTCACCGGACTGCTGGGCGGACTGGGAGGCGGACAGGGCGGCCAGGACGGCGGACTGCTCGCTCCCGTCACCGGCTTGCTGGGCGGACTGGGCGGCAGCGGCGGCGCGCAGGAAGGCGGCCTGCTGGCTCCCGTTACCGGTCTGCTGGGCGGGCTGGGCGGCGCGGAAGGCGGCAGCCAGAACGGCGGCCTGCTGGCTCCCGTCACCGGGCTGGTCAGCAGCCTGACGGGCAACCTGGGCGGCGGCGCGCAGGGCGGCAACGGCGGCTTGCTGGCTCCGGTGACCGGCCTGCTGGGCGGCGCCACCGGCAGCGGCGGCAGCGGCCAGGGCACGCAAGGCGGACTGCTCGGCGGGCTGCTGGGCGGCCTGACGGGCGGGCTGGGCGCCAAGAACTGATGCAGGCGGAGGAGCCCCATGCTGGATTTCCCACGAACCGGCTGGGCTGACGGCATGGCACAGCGACCCGATCTACAGCATGAATTGCGCGCAGGCATGCTGAACGATATGGCGCTGATGCTGTGCCGGCAGTTTTCGGTCTACACCGCGGCCAAGCAGGTCGCGATGGCGGAAAAGCTGCAACTGCCCCTGGCCGACTACAAGGCGCTGGAACTGATCATGGAATTCGAGGCGCTGCCCACCGGGCAGCTCTCGCAGTTGCTCGGCATCAGTTCCGGCGGCACGACCGCGCTGATCAACCGGCTGGAGGCCGGCGGCTACGTGCTGCGCGACCGCCATCCGCTGGACCGGCGCGTCATCGTCATCCGGCCCGTCGCCGAACGCTGCCAGGCGGTGGAGTCCATCGTCCGGCAGGTGGCGGAGGAACTCGGCGAACGTACCGGCCGCTACGACATGGAGCAGCTGGAAACCGTGCAGGAGTTCCTGGCCCTGTGCCTGCGCGGCTTCCGCCGCGACACCATGCAGTGGCTGGACAACCGGCACGACCGCGAGATGCACGACCTGTAGCGCCGGACGGCAGCGGCCTGCAGGCCGCTGCCGCCGGACAGCGCCCCCGGGACGACACGCATGCGCCCCGGGGGCGTTTTTCGTTCGGGCCGGACGAAGCCGGCGCTCGCGCCTACGCCTTCCCTGCCCCCGGCGGCCGGGCGCGCGACTGCGCGAACAGCAGGCCTATCGCCAGCAGAACCAGGGATGCGATCACCGCCCCATAGGTGTTTGCCGCCGCCAACAGGCCGGTCCGCTGCGCCAGATAGCCGACGGCGATCGTGGGCACACTGTTGGCCAGGTAACTTTCGGTATAGAACACGCCCATCAGCGCGGCGCGCTCATGCGGCTCGGCCAGCGGCAGCACCCGCCGCACCGCGCCGAGAAAACTCGCGCCGAACCCGAAGCCGGCAACGACCGACCCGGCCAACAACAGGACGGCGCTGCCGAAGTTCGCCCCCGCCAGGGTCACCGCCAGCCCCCCCAGCAGGGCAAGCTGGCCGGACAGCAGGACGGCGCCGGTGCCCCGCCTGCGCGCGGCCAGCACCGCGACGGCCCCGGATAGGGTCAACGCGGCCACGACCAGCCCGGCCAGCCAGGGCGTATCCACGTGCGCCACGGTCGCCAGCAGCGAGGGCATGAGCGACAGATAGAAGCCGCCCAGCATCCATACCGCGACGTTCGCCGGGGTGACGGACAGCAGGGCCATGCGCGCCTGGGCAGGCACGGTCAGGCGCGGCCGCAGGCTGCGCCATGCGCCCGGCCGCCGTTGCGCCGTCTCCGGCGCCCACCGGCCGATGACCAGCACGGAAAGGAAAACGGCCAGCAGCAGCGCGTACGGTGCATGCAGCGGCGCGGGCGCATACGCCATCAGGCCGGTGCTGCCCAGGGCTCCCGCCGCCATGCCCACCATCGGCGCGATGCTGTTGATGAGGGCGCCGCGCTCGCGGCCGAGGTCGAGCAAGGCCGCGCCGACGGCGGCCGTGGCCAGACCCGTCGCACAGCCTTGCACGGCGCGCGCGGCGATCAGCCACCCCGGCCCGGCGGCGCACAGGAAGCCCAGCATGGCCGCGATCTGCAATGCCAGCGCCAGGGCAATGACCGGGCGCCGCCCCGCATGGTCCGACAACCTGCCGGCCACCAGCAGCGCCAGCAGCAGGGCCAGCGCGTAGGCCGCGAAGATCACCGTCAGCAGCGTGGCGCTGAACCCCCATTGCTGCTGATAGAGCCGGTAAAGGGGCGTGGGCGTGCTCGACGCGGCCATGAAGGCCATCAGCGTCGCGGTGCGCAGGACGACGGCGCCGGAGGCAGACAACTGCCTGCGCGGAAGACGGCGATCGGCGGCATGGGGGGCCATGGACAGGATCTGTTTTTAAAAGCAAAATGTTTGCGTTAGGAATCATAGACTGCTGATCCCATAAACGCAAATATTTTGCTTTAATGGATGTCGTGGCATCCAGAACCCTGCAGCGTCTCGGAGACACATGACCGATAAAGCCGCGCCCCGCCCGGGCGGGCGCAGCGCCCGCGTCCAGGCCGCCGTGCACGAGGCCGTACGGGCCTTGCAGCGGGAACACGGCCGCGCCGGGCTCACGGTGCCCGCGATCGCCGCCCGCGCGGGCGTCACCCCTTCGACGATATATCGCCGCTGGGGCGATCTCGCCCGCCTGCTGGCCGACGTCGCCGTGGACCAGCTGCGGCCCGAAGAACCGCCGGCCGATACGGGCAGCTTTCGCGGCGACGTACTCGCCTGGCTGGTGCAGTATTTCGACGAAATGTCGTCGGCCCCGGGGCGCGCAATGCTGCGCGACGTGCTCGGCACGGAGGGCCACGCCGGCGCGGGCAAATGCGACGGCTTCCTGCGCCAGCAGATCGACGCGATGCGCGAACGCGCCCTGGCCCGCGGCGAGCGGCCGGCCGCGACCGACCGCATCGTGCGCGTCGTCGTGGCGCCGCTGATCTACCGCATCCTGTTCGCCGGCGGCACGCTCGCCGCGCAGGACGTGGAAGCCCTGCTGGACCAGGCGCTGGATACGGCCGGCGCCTGAGCGCGGCGCATCAGGCGCCGAACGACAGGCGCGGCACCGCGGCGAGCAGCCGGCGCGTCGTGTCGCTGGCCGGGCGGCGCAGGACGGCTTCGGCGGGGCCGGCTTCGACGATGCGCCCGCCGTGCATGACGGCGACGCGGTCGGCCAGGTATTCGACCACGCCGAAATTGTGGGTAATGAACAGGTAGGCCATGCCGGTCTCGCGCTGCAGCTCGCGCAGCAGGTCCAGGATCTGCGCCTGCACCGAGACGTCCAGCGCCGAGGTGGGTTCGTCCAGCACCAGGATCTCCGGCTCGACCGCCAGCGCCCGGGCGATGGCGATGCGCTGGCGCTGCCCGCCGGAGAATTCGTGGGGATAGCGCTCGGCCGCGTCCGGCGGCAGGCCGACGCGGTCCAGCAGTTGCCTGGCGCGCCGCGAGCGGGCGGGCGCCCCGGTATCCGGCCGCAGCGCCGCCATGCCCTCTTCCATGATCTCGCCGATGCGCATGCGCGGGTCGAGCGAAGCGTACGGGTCCTGGAACACGATCTGGATGCGCCGCCGCAGGCCGAGCAGGCGCGCGCCGCCCGCGGCCAGCAGATCTTGCCCGCCCAGCCGGGCGCTGCCGTCCACGCGGGCGCCGGGATCGATCAGGCGCAGCAGCGCCTTGCCGGTGGTGGTCTTGCCGCAGCCGGATTCGCCCACCAGGGCCAGCGTTTCCCCCGCGCACAGTTCCAGGCTCACGCCGTCGACCGCCTTGACCCAGGACGCGGCGCGCCGCAGCAGGCCCTTGCGCACGGGATAATGCACCCGCAGCGCTTCGACCCGCAGGAGGGCGGCGCCGCCCGGAGACGCCTCGCGGGCCACCGTTCGTTCTCCCGCGGTCCTGCTTCTCGCGCCGGCATCCGCGTGCCGGGCTCCCCCCCCGGTTGCCGGCGCATCGCCCGCCGCTCCCGCGGCGGCCTGCCCGGCACCGTCGCCCGTCCGTCCGGGCGTAGGCGACAGCGGGCGCCCGCGCTTCTCGAAGGCGGGGATGGCGTCGAACAGCTGCCGCGCATAGGGGTGGCGCGGCGACTCGAAGAACTGCGCGGCCGGCGCGGTCTCGACGATTTCGCCGGCGCGCATCAGGGCCACGTGGTGGGCGACGTGGCGCACCACCGCCAGGTCGTGGGTAATGAGCAGGATGGCCATGCCGAGCTCGCGCTGGATGTCGGCCAGCAGGCGCAGCACCTGGGCCTGCACGGTCACGTCCAGCGCGGTGGTCGGTTCGTCGGCGATCAGCAATGCCGGCTCGGCGGCCAGCGCGATGGCGATCATGATGCGCTGCTTCTGCCCGCCGGAAAACTGGAAGGGATAGTCGTCGATGCGGCGTTCCGGCTCGGGAATGCCCACGCGCCGCAGCCATTCGAGCGAGCGGGCGCGCGCCGCCGCGCCGCGCAGGCCGGCGTGCGCGGCGAGGGTCTCGGCGATCTGGTCTCCCACGCGCATGACGGGGTTGAGGCTGGTGGCAGGCTCCTGGAAGATGATGCCGATGCGCCCGCCGCGCACCGCGCGCATGCCGCGTTCGGACAGCGCGTTCAGGTCGCGGCCTTCCAGCAGCACGCGCCCGCCCGCGAGCCGGGCCGCCTCGGGCAGCAGGCGCAGCAGCGCCAGGGCGGTCATGCTTTTGCCGCAGCCCGACTCGCCAACGAGCGCGAAGGTCTCCCCGCGCTCGATGGCCAGCCGCAGCGCGCGCACCGCCATCGCCGCCGCGCCGTCGAGGGCCACGTCCAGCCCCTCTACCTGCAGGACGGCCGCGCCGCCCTCCGGCGCACCCCGCCCTCGCGACGCCTTGCCGCCCTGTCCGGCGTACGGGCGGGTCGCGCCCGACGGGCCCTGCGGCCGGAGCATCGCGCCCCCCTGTTCCGAGGCGGGCGCGACGTTTCGGGAACCCGTGCGCGAAGCGCTCATCGCCCGCCCTCCCCGCCGTCGCCGGCAGCCGAGGCCGGCCAGACCGCGGCGCCCGCACCGGGCGCACCGGCCGCGCCCATACCGCCGGCCGCGCCGGCCGGCCGCAGACGGCGGGTGCGCGGGTCGAAGGCGTCGCGCACGGCGTCGGCGAACAGGTTGGCCGCCAGCACCAGGGCCAGCATGAACAGGAAGGCCGTCAGCAGGTTCCACCAGATCATGGGGTCGCGCGACATTTCGAGGCGGGCCATGTCTATCATGGAGCCGAAGGAGTTCATGGTGGGGTCCACGCCTATGCCCAGGTAGGACAGCACGGCCTCGTAGAGCACCAGCCCGGAAAACTCCAGCACGGCGGTGATCAGCACGATATGCATGACATTGGGCAGCAGGTGGCGCCGCATGATGCGCCAGTGCGACACGCCGAAGGCCCGGGCCGCCTGCACGTATTCCAGCTCGCGCAGCTTGAGCGTTTCGGCGCGCAGCAGGCGGCAAAGGCCGGCCCAGCCGGTCAGCCCCATGATCATGCACAGCAGGAAGAGCCGCAGGTCGGCGCGCTGGGCCGCCGTCTGGAACAGCTCGGCGTGGCTGTCGATGTAGACCTGCATCATCAGCACGCAGGCGGCAATGAGCAGCACCCCCGGGATCGAGGTGAGCGTGGTGTACAGGTACTGGATGACGTCGTCCACGCGCCCCTTGAAGTAGCCCGCGGCGATGCCGAACAGCATGGCCGGCGGCAGCATCGCCAGCGTGGTCAGGCTGCCGATGATAAGCGCCGTGCGCACGCTCTTGAGCGCCTGCCACAGGATGTCGTTGCCGGTACGGTCGGTGCCCAGCGGGTGGTAGCCGGTGGCCAGGCCGCCCAGGGCCCCGGCCAGCAGGCACAGCGCGGCGAAGGTCGCCAGCATGGGGCGCCAGGGCATGGCGGTGCGGCCCGCCGCCAGGTCGGCCCAGGCCGCGCGCCAGGACGGCCGGCGCCGCGCCAGGCCGGCCGCCAGCAAGGCCGCGGCCAGCGCCGCCGCCAGCGCGCCGGCGGCCAGGCCGGCCAGCAGCCGCTTCGACATATCGGCCGCCCATTGGGCGTCGGGGTCGTCCAGGTGCCTGCCGGAAAAGGCCAGGCGCGGGAAGTCGCGCACCGGCTGGCCGTCGACCAGCATCGTTTCTTTGGTGAATTGCCGCAATGCCAGCGGCGCGGAATAAGTCTTTTCGGGATGCGCCAGCGCGCTGCCCGCCAGGAGCGCGTCCAGCACCGAGCGCACGGCCGGCGCGTAGGCCGGCGCGGCGCCTTCGGGCGCGCCCGCGGCCGGCGGCAGCAGGGGCCGGTAATGGATGGAATCCAGCACGCCGACCGCGGCGAAGGCGGCCAGCACCACGGCCGCGCACATGGCCGGGGTATCGCGGGCCACCCGCGCCCAAGCGGCGCGCAGCGCCGGCGAACGCCGCGCGCGCCAGGCGTAGGCGCCCGCCCCCAGCAGCAGCAGGGCCAGCGCGACGTCGGTCCAGAGCAGTACGATCATGGCGGCCCCTATTCGAACCGCACGCGCGGATCGGCCAGCGTGTAGGAAATGTCCGCCAGGATCAGCCCCGCTATATACAGGGCGGAACCCAGGAACACCATGGCCCGCACGATGGAGAAATCCTGCGCGTTGATGGCGTCTATGGTGTAGCTGCCCAGGCCGGGGATGCCGAAGAAGGACTCGGCGATCAGGCTGCCCATGAACAGCAGCGGAATGGCCGACACCGTGCCCGTCAGGATGGGCAGCATGGCGTTGCGCAGCACGTGGCGCAGCAGCACGACGCGTTCCGGCAGGCCCTTGGCGCGCGCCGTGCGTACGTAGTCCTTGCCGATTTCCTCCAGGAACAGCGCGCGGTAGAAGCGGGCCTCCGGCCCCAGCCGGGAGACGATGGCCACCAGCACCGGCAGCGCCAGGAACTTGGCCGCGTCCAGGCCGCCCGCGAAACCGGAATACGGCGCCAGCCGCAGCACCTTGGAAAACAGCCATTGCCCGGCGATGATGTAGAACAGCCCCGAAATGGACAGCAGCACCACGCACAGCACCACGCCCCAGAAATCCAGCCGGGTGGCGCGGAAGAACACCAGCGTCAGCGCGAAGCCGACGCTGGCCAGCAGGCCGAGCGCGAAGGTGGGCACGGCCAGCGCCAGGCTGGGCCCGATGCGCGCGCGGATCTCGCGGCCGATGTCCCGCCCGCCGTCCGAGGCGCCGAAGTCCAGTGCCAGCAGCGGCACCGAGCGCCGGTAGAAAACGGTGTCGGTCAGGCGCGCCGCGCCCTGCGCCTGCGCGTTGTAGAACAGCGGCCTGTCGTAGCCGCGCTCGGCCTTCCATTTCTCGATCGCGTCCTGGCTGACGCGCTGCCCGCCTATGGACAGGCGCGCCATGTCGTCGGGGGTGTTGACCGCGAAGAAGAGCACGAAGGTGAACAGGTTGACCCCGACCAGGATCAGCAGGCCATAGAGCAGCCGCCTGACGATATAGCTGCTCATGGCCGCGTCTCCGGGGCCGCCGGCGCGCCGTAGGCATCGCGGGCCTCGCGCCGGCGCAGGGCGATCCAGGCGGGCCAGACGGCCGCGGCCAGCAGGACGGCGATCAGGGCCAGCGGCCACCACACCGGCCGGTTCCATTGCGCGATGCGTTCGGCGCGCAGCGCCGGATCGATCTTGAGATACTGCAAGGTATTGCGAACCATCTGCGTGGGCTTGGCGTTGCCCACCCATTGCTGGTAGGCCCCGCCGGACTTGGGAAAGTAGCCGAACATCCATGGCGCATCGCGCTGCACGATGGCCGTCATGCGGGCGATGAGCCGTTCCTTTTCGGGGCCGTCGTCCAGGAAGCGCATGCGCTCGAACAGGCTGTCGAATTCCGGGCTGGAATAGTTGGAGGCGTTCTCGCCGCCGTTGACGGCCTTGGCGTTGGGGCCGTAGAGCAGGAACAGGAAGTTCTCGGCGTCCGGGTAGTCCGCCACCCACCCCCACATGAACATCTGGGCCGTGCCGCGTCGCATCTTGTCCTGGAAGCGGTTGTAGTCGGTGGCGCGCACGTCCAGCTGCACCCCCAGCCGCGCCGCCTGGCGCCGCATCCAGTCGTAGGTGGGCGACGCGCCGGTGGAACCGCCCATGGCATCGAAATGCAGCACCAGCGGCTGCCCGGTCTGCGCGTCGCGCCCGTCGGGGTAGCCGGCCTCGGCCAGCAGGCGCCGGGCCTCGTCCAGGGACTTGCGCACGGGCCGGCCGTCGCGCAGGTCGTAGACATAGGGGTCGATGCCCTCCGGCGGGGGCCGGTAGCCCAGCACGCCGGGCGGCACCGGCCCGTAGGCGACCTGGGCCTGGCTGTTCTCGAAAATGGCCACGTATTCTTCCCAGTCGAAGGCAATGCTCAGCGCCTGGCGCAGCTTGCGGTTGCGCTCGCGGCGCTGCGGCGTGTCGCCCTCGCCCACCACCGGGTCGCGCCAGTTGAAGCCCAGGTACCAGTTCTGGGTTTCGACCGTGGTCGGCAGCTGGATGCCGCGCTCGGCGTAGAGCTGCGCCTTGTCGGGCGAATCCCCCGCCGCCACCAGCATGGCCACGCCGTATTCGCCGCGCTCGACCTGGGGCAGGTCGTAATAGCCTTGCATGAACTTGCCCTGCAGGGGGATGGCTTCTTTTTCGATACTGAAGACGATGCGGTCGATGAAGGGCGTGGGCTTGCCGCAATCGGCCAGCCGGCCGGCCGCCTGGTCGCCGGGCTCGCCCTCGCAGGGGTAGGGTTCGCCCCGGAAATTGGGGTTGCGCGCCAGCACGTGGCGCCGGTTCTGCAGCGACTCCGCCAGCATGTAGGGGCCGGTGCCCACCGGCCAGGTATTGAGCGACAGGTTGCGCCCGGCCATGCCCGGCTGGCTGTAGAAGCGGTCGGCCTCCCAGGGTACCGGCGCCACGAAGGTCATGGCCAGCCAGTACTTGAACTGCGGATACTTGCCGATCACGCGGATGCGCAGGGTATGGTCGTCCAGCGCCTGGACCCCGGGAAAGCCTTCCCGGCGCAGGTCCAGCCAGGGCAGGTCGCGGGCGTCCGGCGGCAGGCCGGCCCGCGCGCCGGCATCCAGCGCCCGCAGCCGCTCGCCGTATTCGCGCATGCCGACGATGTGCGCGGCCATGACCGAATAGATGGGCGAGACCACGCGCGGGCTGGCCAGCCGCCGGATGGCGTAGACGTAATCGCCGGCCGTCAGCTCGCGCGTGCCGGTCTGTGGGAAATCGGGAATGGCGTACTTGTCGCGCAGCGCGCCGGGCGCCAGCGGCCAGTAGGCGTAGCCGCCGTCCGCCGCGCGCGCGAAAGCCGGGTGGGGCTGGAAGCGGATGCCGGGGCGGATGGGGATGTCGTAGACGCTTTCGGCGATGGCCTCGCCGGGCGCGTCGGCCGGCAGCTCGCGCCCCTGCGCGTCGTAGTAGCGCGGCTCGGCGATGGCGGCGGCGGCCCGAGGCACGAGTTCGTACGGCCGCTTCAGGTAGTGGTAGCCGTAGAGGGGCTCGTAGATGTTGTAGGTGAACGGGGTTTCGTCGGACGAATAGGAACTGGCCGGGTCCAGGTACTTGGGAGAACGCTGGGTGAAGGCCGTGTACAGGGTGTTGTCCCGCTCGGCGCCGGAGGGATAGGGGCTGTTGACGGGGCTGTCGCCCATGCAGCCGGCCAGCGCGCACGCCAGCGCCGCCGCTGCGGACCACCCTATCGTCATTCGCATGCCGCCCCCCGGTTACGGACCGACGGCAAGCATAGCAAAACGCGCCGCCGCGCCGGGCAAACCGTCAGCACTGCCCCTGGTTCCAGCAGCGCTGGCGCCATTGCCAGGGCGCGACCGCCGGCTGCGACCACAGGCCGGCGCGCGACGCGCGGGCACGGCCTTCCAGTTCGCCGACCACCGGGTCGCGCAGGTACTTGCCCCCGCCCTGCCGGTTGGCCCAGGCCATGCCGGCCCTGGCCTGGGCCCGGCTGGCGGTGTCGCCGCCGTCGAGCAGCAGATCGCAGACGTCGCGCCCATAGCTGTCGCGCTCGTAGCAGCGCGCCGACAGCGTACGCCCGCCCACCTGTCCGTCCAGGTGGCGGCGCGACGCCTGCCCGAAAGGCTGGCCCTGCCGGTCGCGCCCGCCGGTCTCGGGCGCGTCGATGCTGGCCAGCCGGATATGGCGCGGGCGGCCGCCGGCACGCAGGACCACCGTGTCGCCGTCTATGACCTGCACGACGGCGCCCTGCAAGGCATAGACGCCGGGCCCGGGCGCTTCGGACGCGGAGCCCGGGCCGGTCGGCGCGCCGCGCAGCCACCACCCGCCGACGGCGGCGGCGAGCGCAAGGACCAGGGTAGCGACGATGCCGGCGGGACGGCGGGCGGAACGGGGGCGGCGGGACGGAGACACAGGCGGATGGCGGAGCGAAGCCCGGAATGGCGGTGGCGAAAGCGGGGCAGTTTGCCATAAACCCCCGCCCTGCCGGCGCGCGGGGATGGACATTTGCGTCGCGGCCGCGGACCGTGCCGCGCCTGGCCCGGACGCGCCATCCCTCGTTCCTGCGGGATGTCCTGTCCCGCGCGGCATCCCCGCGCAGGGCCGGCATGCGGCGTGCGCGCCGATGGCGGCGGACCGCCGCGGGCCGCCGCCGCGTCCGCGGCAAACCGGCCGCCGATCCGCCCCGCCCCTACAGCCAGCCGGCCCTGCGGAAGCGCCAGTACAGCAGCCCGCAGGCCAGCGCCATGCCGCCCATGACGGCGGGATAGCCCAGCGGCCATTCCAGTTCCGGCATGAACCTGAAGTTCATGCCGTAGATGCCCGCCACGGCGGTCGGCACGGCCAGGATGGCGGCCCAGGAAGCCAGCCGGCGCGTGGTTTCCGTCTGCTGGGTCTGGCCTATCATCAGGCCGGCCTCGAAGGCGAAGGCCAGCGCCTCGCGCAGGGCGCCGATCAGTTCGTCGACCCGCAGCACGCGGTCGGCCACCTCGCCGTAGTACGGCCGGGCGCTGGCATCGACGGGCGCCATCTCCACGCGCCCGAGCCGGCGGCCGATCTCGGCCAGCGGCGCGATGGCGGTATGCACGCGCAGCAGGTCGCGGCGCAAGCGGTACAGGGCGCGGATGTCATGGTTCTTCAGGTCGCGGTGCAGCATCAGCTTCTGCTCCACCCCCTCCACCTGCGCCTCGAAACGGGTGGTGGCCTGGACGTAGCGGTCCACCAGTTGGTCCAGCACTTCGGACGCCACGAAATCGGCGCCGCGCGCCAGCAGTTCCGGCAGCGCTTCCAGGCGTGCGCGCAGCGCCCGGTGGTCGGCGGTGGCGCCGCGCCGCACGGTCAGCAGGAAACCCTTGCCGATGAGCAGCGTGGTCGTGCCGAAGGCCGGGCGCGCCGAGCCCGCCTCGACCGTGGCGGCCACCACCAGCACGACGGAATCGAAATCGATGATCTTGGGGCGCCGGGCAGGCTGCAGCAGTTCTTCCCGCACCTGGCAGTCCAGCCCCAGCCCGTCCGCCACGCGCTCCAGCGTGTCGGCGCAGGGGTCCTTCAGGCCTATCCACAGCAGGCAATGCGCCTGGCCGACGTAGGCCCCGATGCCCTCGACCGGCACGTCGGCGGCGCGCCGCCCGTCCAGGTAGGCGACGGAAGCCACCACTTCGCCGGCGGGAATGCCGGCCGGCGGCTGCGGCTCGCCCGGCTGCGGCTCGTTCATGCGTCTCTCCTTTCGCGGCCCGGCGGGCGCGGCGCCGCCCGGCAAGGCCGGTCGATGATAGCACCGGCCCCGCCGGCGGACCGCACCGGCTGACCGGGCCGCCGGACGTGCGGCCCTCTCCCTGTCCCCGCCCTCTCCACCCTCTGCCCCGCCCATTTCCCGCCGTCCGTACCGGCCGCCGGGCATCCTGCTAACAAAGAGCTATATAGCTATTGACCTCCATTCCTTTCCATGGCTACAGTAGCGGCACTTCCCGACCGCGAGGCCCCATGCCGCCCCCTTCCCCCGCCCAGGCCATCCAGCGCCGCTACTTCCGGCTGGCGCCGCTGGGGTTGAGCAAGCACGCGCGGCTGCGCGCCTCCATCATGGGCGCGGTGGACGACGGCGAGCTGCGCTTCCGGGACAAGCTGCCGCCCGAGAAAGCGCTGGGGCAGCTGCTGAACATCAGCCTGGGCACGACGCAGAAGGCGCTGGGCAGCCTGGCCAGCGCCGGCTACCTGGTACGCGAACACGGCGTGGGCACCTTCGTCGCCGAGCCGCGGCGCGCCATCCGGGGTTCCTGGCACTACCGCTTCACCGATCCCGCCACCGGCGGGCATGTGCCCGTCTACACGCGCCTGCTGTCGCGCACGGTGGTGGGCGACGGCCCCTGGACCGCCGCGCTGGGAGCCGACGAGCAGGGCTATGTCCGCATCGATCGCCGCATTTCCATCGACGACCGCGAAGCCTGCCTGAGCGAGTTCTACCTTCCGGCCTCGCTGTTCGGCAACATGATGCGGCTGCCCGCCCGGCGCCTGGAAAACGTCAACCTGAAGGAAATCCTGGAAACCGAGTTCGGCTACCCCACGGTCGAGGCCAAGGGCGGCGGGCGCGTCGTGCCGCTGGACGACGCCAGCGCCGCGCAAATGGGCGTGCCCGCCGGAAGCTGGGCGCTGGACGTGCGCATCGTGGCCCGCAGCAAAGGCCTGCGCGCGGTGTCCTACCAGCGCATGCTGGTGCCGCCGACTTCCTTCGAGCTGGACATGGACTTCATCCGCTCGCCCTGAGGGCGCCGCGGCGACGACACCATCCCGAGGAGACAGACGCGCCATGCCCCATTCGACCTATGCCGCCCACCTGATGGGCTCCGCCGCGCTGGACCCGGCCGGCGAATTCGAGGCCGGCAGCCTCGCCTCGTTCACGCTGACCTACACCGCCGGCTATTTCGGCATCGACGACACGGGCTCGATCAAGATCGTGCACCGCTTCGCCAGCGACATGGGCAAGCCGCAGTTCGACGACCCGCAGGGCTGGAACTACACCACCGTCGAAGCCTCCAACGGCGCGGTGCTCCAGGTGCAGTACGACAACAAGCTCAACATCCGGCCGTGGGACAAGACGCTGTTCATCCGCGTGGTGCGCGGCTTCCTGCGCGAAGGCGACCGCATCGTGGTGCGCTTCGGCGACCGCCGGCAGGGTTCGCCGGGCATGCGGGTGCAGACCTTCCACGAGCCCACCTTCGAGTTCAAGGTGCTGGTGGACGCCTTCGCCACCTACCAGTACACCGAGCTCGGGCAATCGCCGACCATCTCCGTGGCGGCGGGCCCGCCGGTGGCGTACAAGGCCGTGCTGCCCACGCTGCGCCGCGCCGGCCAGCCGTTTCGCCTGGGGTTCAAGGGCGAAGACAAATGGGGCAACCCCAGCCATCGCGCCGGCGGGCGCTACGACGTGCGCAGCAACCTGCCCGTGGAAGGGCTGCCGCAGCGCTTCGAAATGCGCGACGGCGAATACGCGCGGATTCTGGACGGCCTGGTGGTTCGCGAGCCGGGCGACCTCGAGATCGAGATCCTGCGCGACGGGCGGACGCTGGCGCGCTCGAACCCCTGTCGCATCGCCGGCCAGGCCGGACACGTGCATTTCTGGGCCGACCTGCACGGCCAGTCCGAGGAAACCATAGGCACGAACTCGGCGCGCGAACTGCTCGCCTTCGCGCGCGACCGCGCCTTCCTGGACGCCATGAGCCACCAGGGCAACGACTTCCAGATCACGCTGGACTTCTGGCGCCACCTCAACGATCTCACCCGCGAGTTCAACCGCGACGGCGAGTTCGTGGTGTTCCCCGGCTACGAATGGTCGGGCAACACCGGCCTGGGCGGCGACCGCAACGTGCTGTACCTGAACGAAGGCCGGACCCTGCACCGCTCTTCCCACGCGCTGGTCGACGACCTGTCCGACCTCGACACCGACGCCAACAGCGCCGACCAGCTGTTCGAAGCGCTCAAGGACGAGGACGTAGTGGTGTTCGCGCACATCGGCGGGCGCTATGCCGACATCACCCTGTCGCACGACGCGCGCCTCGAGCGGTCGATCGAGATCCATTCCGACTGGGGCACCTTCGAATGGCTGCTGGAAGACGCCTTCGAGCAGGGCTACCGCGTGGGCATCCTGGCCAACAGCGACGGCCACAAGGGGCGCCACGGCGCGAGCCATCCCGGCGCCTCGCTGTTCGGCGCCTACGGCGGCCTGAGCTGCCTGCTGGCGCGCGAGCTGACCCGCGAGTCCATCGCCGAATGCCTGCGCCAGCGGCGCCACTACGCCACCACGGGCTGCCGCGCCTACCTGAGCGCGCAGGCCATGTTCGACCGTCCGGCGCGCATCTATTCGGACGACCCCAAGCTGGGCCTGCCGGTCACGTCCGCCGAGGGCCTGCGCGCCGACATGGGCGCGGTCACCGAATACGACGGCGACAGCGTCACGCTGGAATTCGAGCTGATGACGCAGGCGCCCATCGAAAACATCGAAGTGCGCAACCTGATGGAGCCCGTCGAGGTGCTGCGGCCCTACGGCGAGGCCGACCTGGGCCGGCGCATCCGGCTGATTTGGGAAGGCTCCGAATACCGCGGCCGCGGCCGCCAGACGATCTGGGACGGCAGCGCCACGCTGGAAGGCAATACTTTCGAATCCCCGCGCGCGATCAACTTCTGGAACCTGGACAAGACCCTGGACCAGACCGCCGCCAACCGCCTGCAATGGCAATCGCTGACCACGGGCGGCTTCAGCGGCGTGGACGTGCGCCTGGCCGATGCCTGCGCGGGCACGCTGGCGATCGACACGCCGCTGGTCAGGGAAACCCTGGCGGTGGCCGATATCGGGATCGAACCCCAAGTGTTCGAGAACGGCGGCATCCGCCGCCGGCTGAAGGTATTCCGCCTGCCCGACGCCAACGACTGCCGGCGCGCCCGCCACGCCGTGCGCGTGCCGCTGCACCGCGGCCGCGACAACGCCGTCTACCTGCGCGCCACGACGGAAGACGGTTTCTTCATCTACTCCAGCCCGGTCTATATCGTGCGGCGCTGACGCCGCGCCGCGCGGGGCCGGCGCGGCCGGCCCCGGCAAAGGCACGCAACCCTTGGTTGCGTTTCCTATCCCGAAACCGGCACGGCAGGCCGCGATCGGAGGCACAATAACGGTTTGGCCCGGGCCCGACCAGGAAACGCCGCATGGACAACCCCTCCGTCGCCGAACTCGCCCAAGCTGCCCGCTATGCGCAAATGCCCGCGGGCGCCGCGCGGCGGGCCGACGAGGAACTGCGGGAAGGCCTCGCCGCCCCCCGCCCGCGCATCAGCCCCAAGTTTCTCTACGACGTGCTCGGCTCCAGCCTGTTCACCGCCATCACGCGGCTGCCCGAGTACTACCCCACCCGCTGCGAACTCGAGATCTTCGACGCCCACGGCCAGGACATCGCCCGCCGCGCCGGCCCGGTACAGGCCATGATCGACCTGGGCGCGGGCGATTGCAGCAAGGCCGAGCGCCTGCTGCGGACCCTGCATCCCGCGCGCTATGTGCCGGTGGACATTTCCGCCGACTACCTGCGCGACGCGGTGGTGCGCCTGCAGACGCTGTACCCCGCGCTGGAAATCCTGGCGCTGGGGCTGGACTTCTCCGAGTCGCTGGCGCTGCCCGCCAGCGTGCCCGCGCGGCACCGGCTGTTCGTCTACCCCGGCTCGAGCATCGGCAACCTGGACCCCGCGCAGGCCCTGGCCATGCTGGAACGCATCCGCGCCGCCTGTCCGGACGGCGGGCTGCTGATCGGCATCGACCGCGTCAAGCCGCGCGACGTCCTGGAACGCGCCTACGACGACCCGCTGGGCGTGACCGCCGCCTTCAACCTCAATGTGCTGCGCCACGCCAACGCCATAGCGGGCACCGACTTCCGGGTGGAGCAGTGGCGGCACGTGGCGCGCTACGACGATACGCTGGAGCGCGTCGAGATGCACCTGGAGGCGCGCTGCGACCTGGAAGTGTCCTGGCCCGGCGGCGGGCGCCGATTCGCGCGCGGGGACCGCATCCATACGGAAAACTCCCACAAATACCGGCCCGAACGCTTTGCGGCGCTGCTCGAGCGGGCGGGGTTCTCGCGGCAGCAGGCCTGGACCGACGCGCGCGGGTGGTATTCGGTCTTCCATGCGCGCGCCTGACGCCATGCAAGGAGAGCGCCCCATGGAACGACCCTGCGTGCTGACCCACCCCGCCGCCGGCGGCCAGGCGCTGCCCGAGCGCTTTGCCGCGGTGCGCGCCGCCACCGCGGCGCTGGCCGCGGGGCTGAGCGCGGAAGACTGCCAGGCCCAGTCCATGCCGGACGCCAGCCCGGTCAAGTGGCACCTGGGCCACACCACCTGGTTCTTCGAGACCTTCGTGCTGGAACGCCACGCGCCGGGCTACCGGCCCTTCCGCCCCGAATTCCGCGTGCTCTTCAATTCCTACTACAACGCGGTAGGCGACAAGCACCCGCGGCCCGAGCGCGGCCTGCTCACCCGCCCGGCGCTGCAGGACGTCCTGGCCTACCGCAGCCAGGTGGAGGCGGCCATGCGCGGCGCCTTCGCGCATGCCGGCGGCGACCCGGGCTTCGACGCGCTGGTCGAACTGGGGCTCAACCACGAGCAGCAGCACCAGGAACTCATCCTGACCGATCTGCTGCACCTTTTTTCGCGCAACCCGCTGCGGCCGGCCTACCGCGAAGCGGCGGCCCAAGCGCCGGCGCCGGAACCGGCCGCCGCGGGCTGGACCCGCTACGACGGCGGCCCCGTGCGCCTGGGCCACGAAGGGCCGGGCTTCGCCTTCGACAACGAAATGCCCGCGCACGACGTGCTGCTGGCGCCCTACGAACTGGCGGACCGGCCCGTGACCCAGGCCGAGTACCTGGAGTTCATGCGCGACGGCGGCTATCGCCGGCCGGAACTGTGGCTGTCCATGGGATGGGATACGGTGTGCGCGCGCGGCTGGGAAGCGCCGCTCTACTGGGAGCGCGACGGCGACGGGTGGCGCCGCTTCACCCTGCACGGCATGGCCGCGCCGGAACCGGCCGCGCCCGTCTGCCACCTGAGCTATTTCGAGGCCGACGCCTATGCGCGCTGGGCCGGCGCGCGCCTGCCGCGCGAGGCCGAATGGGAATGGGCGGCGCGCTGCCTGGGCGAGCCCGGACCTTCGCCGCAGGCCAACCTGCTGGAATCGGGCGCGCTGGCGCCGCGTCCGGCGCGCGGCGCGGCAGCCGGGCCCAGGCAGATGTACGGCGACGTGTGGGAATGGACCTGCAGCGCCTACGACGCCTATCCCGGCTTCGCCCCGGGGCCGGGCGCCATCGGCGAATACAACGGCAAGTTCATGTGCGGCCAGTTCGTGCTGCGCGGCGGCTCCTTCGCCACGCCGCGCCCGCACATCCGCGCCACCTACCGCAACTTCTTTCCGCCCGACGCCCGCTGGCAGTTCGCGGGCCTGCGCCTGGCCCGCGACGCGGCCGGCACGCCGGCCCGCTGAAGCGGCCGCCGGCGGCTTCGCCGGCCGGGCCTTTCCAGGCGCCGCTCCAGCACGCGCAACGCGGCCAATATGAGCAGGCCGAAGACGGTGGCCGCCAGCGCGGTCGTTTCGCTGCCCATGCCGCAGGCCGCGCCCAGCGCGGCCGCCAGCCATATCGTGGCCGCCGTCGTCAGCCCCTTGACGAGATACCGGCTGCTGGACTTGATGATGGCCCCCGCCCCCAGGAACCCGATGCCCGCGACCACGCCCTGCAGCACCCGGCTCAGGTCGCCGATACGCATGCCGGCCTGCAGCGAGGCCAGCACGAACAGCGCGGCGCCCAGCGACACCAGCATGTGGGTACGCAGGCCCGCCGGCTTGCCGCGCCGCTCGCGCTCGTAGCCGATGAGGCCGGCCAGCAGCGCGGCCATGCCCAGGCGGACCGCCACGCGCGCCGCCGCCTCGGGGTCGCCGATACCGGAAAACTCCTGCGCGATCGCGGACCACGCCGCCTGCCCGGCTTCATGCATCGCGCCCGCCTCGCCTCGCGGCCGGCTCCCCCGCGCCCGCCGGGCACGGGTAAGATAATCCGGTGTCCCTCACGCAGGAGTCCGCACCATGCCCAACGACGACCCTTCGCCCGTCCCCGCGCCCGCTTCCGGCAAACCGCCGGGTCCCGGCCTGCCCGACCTGGGCGCACTGGCCGACAAATGGGGCTGGTTCCTGGCCATCGGCCTGCTCCTGCTGGTGCTGGGCCTGCTGGCCGCCGCCTACGTCCTGAGCGCGACCGTGGCCAGCGTGCTCTACGTGGGCGTGCTGATGATCGTCGGCGGCATCGGCCACCTGGCCCACGCGTGGCGGGTCAGGGCCTGGGGCGGCTTCCTGCTCTGGACGCTGATCGGCCTGGTCTATGTCGGGGCCGGCGCGCTGGCCATCGCCGACCCCCTGGCCGCGGCCGCGGGCCTGACGCTGCTGCTGGGAGCCTTCCTGATCGCGGTGGGCGCGCTGCGGCTGTGGATATGGTTGCAGAACCGTTCCCGGCCGGGCTGGCAATGGATCGCGCTGTCCGGCGCGATCACCCTGCTGGTCGGCATCCTGATCGCCGCCGGCTGGCCCGACAACAGCCTGTGGATCCTGGGCCTGCTGCTGGCGGTGGACCTGCTGTTCCAGGGCTGGGCCCTGATGCTGATCGGGCTGGCCCTGCGGGCCGCGCGGCGCTAGCCGCAAGCGGCCCGGCCCGGCGTCCGCCGCCGCCTGGCGCGCCGCGGCGACGGCCGGGCGCGCAGGCTCGGCCGCGCCTTCCCACTGCTCCAGGCATTGCGCCATGCGCCGCACCCCGGCGGGCACCACGGCGCGCCGGGCCAGCGCGCGCGGCAACCCGGGCAAGACGTCCGCCACGAAGCGCGGCAGCCCGCCCGGCCGATGCGGCGCGCCGCGCAGCGCCTCGCGGGTGCGCCGCCAGGCCATGTCCGCCGGCAGCCGCATCCATGCGATCCAGACGGCGTTGCGTGCAAGCATCCGCCCGCGCAGCGGCGCATCGCGCGCCCCGGAAGGAAAATGGCGGGTGACGACCTGCGGCGCGTACACCATGCTCCAGCCGCGGCCGGCCAGGTCCAGCGCGAGCAGCGATTCTTCCGCGCCGATGAACAGCGGCGGCCAATAGCCGCCCGCTTCGACGAAGGCCTGCCTGCGCACCACGCAGGCCCCGGCCATGAAGCCCAGGATGCGGCGGCCCGGCAGGCCGGCGGAATCCAGGGGCGAACGGGCCATGGCCTCGCACGCCGGGTCCGGCGCCCGCTGCGGCCCCACCAGCACGCGGGCGCTCAGCACGGCCACTCCAGGTGCGGCGTCAAGGATATCGGCAGCGCGCGCCAGCGCGCCGGGCTCCCAGCAGGTATCGTCGTCGCAGAACGCCACGTAAGGCGTGCGGGCCGCAGCCACCCCCAGGTTGCGGCCGGCCGCGCCCAGGTTGCCCGGCGCGCGCAGCAGCCTGGCCTGCGCAAAGCGCGCGCGCACCGCCTCGGCCGTGCCGTCGGCCGACGCGTTGTCGACCACGATGAGCGGCCCGCGGTCCGGCAGCCCCGCCAGGCCCTCCAGCGTGCGCAGCACCTCGTCGCGCCGGTTGCGGGTCAGCACCACGACGGTGACGCGTGGCATCGCGTCCGCACGGCCAGGGCCTGTCGACACTAATCCACCCCGTTTTCCAGCCGCCAGTAGCGTTCGGGCAGAGCGGGATCGCCCTGCCCGTCCGACAGACCCATGGGGCCCAGCTGGCTGGCGTACGCCGCGACCGCCGCGGCCTTGCGCCGGGCCGCGGGCCGGACGGCAAACACCGCGGGGGTGGCGCCCACGCCCTGCGCATACAGGCGCATCAGCCGGTGCTGCAACAGTCCCCGCTTGCGGCGGTAGGGCACGTCTTCGTAGGCCAGCCATAGCCGGCCGCCGCCTTCGCCGCGCACCTTCATGGCCGCCTCGTGGGCCAGGAGGTGATCGACATGGAAGAGGCCCAGCGGGATCAGCACGGTATCGGGCCGTTCGCGCTCCAGCACGGCGCGCAGGGAGGCCGCCACGCGCCCGGCCGCAGGCGGCCGGGCGTACTGGCTGTCGAGGAACTCCAGCCGCAGGGCGCGCAGCCGCAGGCGGGCCAGGGCCAGGTCGTCTTCGGCCAGACGATGGCGCATGGCCTGGGCGCCGTCGGCGAAGCCGCAACGCGCGTCCCAGTCGGACGGCGTGCCGCCCGAGGGCGGCACGCCGGCGAACAGCGTCACCACGGCCGCGTCGCGGCAGGCCGACAGCAGCCCTCCGCAGCTCAGCACGCCGTCGTCCAGGTGCGGCGAGACCGCCGCCACCCGCCCCAGGTCTTGCAGGACGTCCATCAGGAGCGGTTGTCCACCGGCGGCGCGCCCGGCGTCTGTTTGCCGGGATCGATGGCGTCCTCCGGGTCCACGCCCGGCGGGAATTGCCAGTCCGCGCCCAGCTTGTTCGGGTCCCGGGGGCGGCCGGACAAGGTGCGCTCGCGGGAGGCATCGCGCCTGTCGGGCGCCCCCTCGCTGCCCGCGCCGGCCGCATTGGCGCCGCCTTTGCCGGCCGCGCCGCCACTACCGCTACTGCCTCCACTACGTTCGGGGGTCGTACCACTCGCGTCCGTCATCGCAGCCTCCTTGCATGGGATGGTTTGCCGCAGCCAGCAAACGGCGTGCCCTGCGGCGCTTATCATTCGCGCCTTCCCCTTTCCTTCCGCGGCGGGCATGGCGTTTGCTGGGCGGCACGCGGCGGGCAGCTGCGCCCCGCCGGCAAAGAGGAGACCCTGATGCCAGATCCCGATGCGAACGAAGATATTGCAAGCAACGACCCCGTCTTTCCCTCGAAGGAAGGCCGTCCGGACCCCCGCCTGGGCCCCAGCGACTCTTCCGATTCGGGCAGTGACGCGCCGGACGCCGCCGACACCGACAGCGATGCCGCCGGCACCGGCGAACGGGCCGGCGCCGAGCCGCCGCGGCACGGCGAACCGGCGCCGGACATCGACACCGACAAGGTAGTGGGCGCGCGCCGGGCCGGACTGGCGACCACGCCTCCCGATCCGGTGCGCAACGGCGGCCGGCGATGAAAGAGGCCGGCGGATCGACATCGGCGCGCACCGCGCAACAGGCCGCGGGGCGCGCCGGCATGGGGCGCGCACGCCCATGATCGTGCCCGAGGACGGCGTCAACGATCTCGGCACGGTGGTGCCGGTGGTGCTGAATCCCCTGGATTGGACGGCGCTGGCGCTGACCGCGGCGGGCGCGCTGGCCTGGGGGTGCGGCGGCGCCTTCGGCTGGGACCCCGTGGCGGCGCTGTTGGAATCGCGCCCCGGCGTGCTGCGCGCCGTGCAAGGCCTGTCGGGCGCGGCGGCGCTCTATTGCGCAGGACTGGCCGTACGGCTGTTGCGCCGGCGCCGGAGGTGATGCCGGCACGAGGCCGTGCGGCGGCCTTGCGCTCGTGATGGCGCCGGCACGAGACCCTGCGCCGGCGATGCGCCGGCGATGGTTGCGGCAGGAGGCGGCGCGGTGGCCTGCGCCCCGCCCCGGCAGGCGGCGCTTCGCGCAGGCGCCGCCGCATCTTCCCAGGGCCCTGGCAGGACGAGAACATGGATATCGACTGGTACGAGCTATTTCGCTTCGGCGTGTCGCCGCTGGAAATCGTGGTCCGCGGCACGCTGGTTTTCTGGTTCGTCTTCGCGCTGCTGCGGCTGGCCGGGCGGCGCGACTTCGGTTCGCTGGGCGCGGCCGACCTGCTGCTGCTGGTGCTGATCGCCGACGCCGCCCAGAACGGCATGGCGGGCGACTACACCTCCGTGGCCGAAGGCATGGTGCTGGTCGCCACGCTGGTGTTCTGGAGCGTGGCGATAGACCTCTCGTGCTATTTCCTGCCTGGGACCACGCGATGGCTCAAGCCCGACCGCGTCTGCCTGGTCAGGGACGGCGTCATCCAGCGCCGGGGCATGCGCCGCGAATACGTGACGCAGGAAGAACTGATGGGCGAGCTGCGCCTGAAGGGCATAGAAGACCTCGCCGAAGTGCGGCGCGCCTACATCGAATCCAGCGGCGACATCAGCGTGCTGCGCCGCAAGGCAGGCGCGGGCCGCGGCGCGGCGTCGAAGGGCTAGCGTTCCGTCCCGGATGGCCGCCCACGCGGCCGGGCAAAGGCGCGCAAGGAACGAAGCGAAGACGCCGCGCGCCTGCGGCGGGCATGCGCGGCCGGATCAGCCGTTGACCGCGGTTTCCGAATCGGACGAGCCGGAGCCTCGTTCCTCGGCGGCGTATTCCTCGAGGCGGTTGTAGAGGGTCTTGAGGCTGATGCCGAGTATGGCCGCGGCCTGTTTCTTCACGCCGCCGCACTGCTCCAGCGTGGCGAAGATCAGGCGCCGGTCCGCGTCGGCCAGCGACACGCCCACCGGCACCGAAACCTGGGCGCCCGCCGGCGCGGCCGGATCGGCGCCCGCCGGAGACAGGGCGATCTCGCCGCCGATGACCTCGTCGGCCAGGATGAACGCGCGGTGCACGTAGTTGCGCAGCTCGCGCACGTTGCCGGGCCAGTGGTGGTCCCGGATCGCCTGCAGCGCCTCGGGCGAAAAGCGCTTGCGCGAGCCTTCTTCGGCGTTCAGGGTATCCAGGAAGTGCTGCGCGATCAGGCAGGCGTCGCCGTCGCGCTCGCGCAGCGGCGGCAGCTGCAGGGGAAAGACGCTCAGCCGGTGGTAGAGATCTTCGCGCAGCTTGCCGCTGGCGACCGCCTCTTCGGGATCGCGGTTGGTGGCCGCCACCATGCGCACATTGGTGGCGATCTCGGTGTGCGTGCCGACCCGCATGAAGAGCCCCGTTTCCAGCACGCGCAGCAGCCGCACCTGAAGGTCCAGCGGCATTTCGGTGATTTCGTCCAGGAACAGCGTGCCGCCGTCGGCCCGCTCGAAATACCCCTTGTGCTGCCGGTCGGCCCCGGTAAAGCTGCCGCGCTCGTGGCCGAACAGCTCGCTTTCGATCAGGTTGGGAGAGATCGCGCCGCAGTTGATGGGCAGGAACGGCCCCTTGTGGCGCCGGCTGCACCGGTGCACGGCCTCGGCCGCGAGCTCCTTGCCGGTGCCGCTTTCCCCCACCAGCAGCACGGTGGCGTCGGTGGGCGCGACCTTGCGGATATGGTCGCACAGCGACTTCATGGCCGCCGACTCGCCCAGGATCCGGTCGAAGGGGTCGCCGCCGCTGCGGGCCGGGGGCCCCCTGCCCTTGACCCGGCCCAGCAGCTTGCCGATCTGCTGCAGCGTGACCGGCTTGACCAGGTAATCGAATGCGCCGTAGCGCAACGCCTCGATCGCGTTTTCCATGCTGGCGTAGCCCGTCACGAAGACGACCTCGGCGCCGCGCAGGTCCAGCGAATCGCACAGGGCCATGCCGTTGCCTTCGGGCAGGCGGATGTCCATGAGGACCACGTCGGGCCGCTGGCGCTGCAGTTGGATGGTGGCTTCGCGCAGGCTGCCGGCCTGCGCGGCGGTAAATCCGTGCTCCTCCACCATTGCGGCCAGCGTGTTGCGGACGTCCGGCTCGTCGTCGACGATCAATACATGAGGCATGACGGCCACCTGAATCTGGGCTGCGAACTACGAAAACCCCCGATGCCGGGAACTGGCGCGCGCCGCTCCGGTTCGGGAAAGCGGCGCGTCCCCAGCCGGACGGCTACACGCCGCCCGGCCCGGAATCGGGAAAACATCTGCCGGACAGCGGCCGTCTCCGGTACGGAAAATGCGCCGCCGATGATTCGAGGTTATCCGGGCATATGTATCAATAACGTGACGGTTCGATACCGTACGCTAACAGGTGCCCGAATCTGCAAGATATCCTGTCGGCGGCAGCGGCGAAACGGTATTATTCTCAACGACCTTACCATAACGACGAGACGTCCCGGCCCCGCCTTTGCGGCGGCCCACGCAGGTCCCAGGAGGCAGCGCCATCCCCAAGCCAGGCCCCGTTCCCATACCCGATTTCGGCTGCTCCGCGGCCGCGCGCCAGCTGGCGCAAACCATCGCCAAGGTCGCCCGCAGCGACGCCAGCGTTCTCGTCATAGGCGAGAGCGGCACGGGCAAGGAGCTGGTGGCGCGCGCCGTCCACCTGCACAGCCGCCGCGCCGACCGGCCCTTCGTCCCGGTCAACTGCGGCGCCATCGCCCCCACCCTGGCGGAGGCCGAGTTCTTCGGCCACGAAAAAGGCAGCTTCACCGGCGCGTTCGCGCGCAATGCCGGCTATTTCGAGCGGGCCGACGGCGGCACGCTGTTCCTGGACGAAGTCACCGAAATGCCGCTGGACATGCAGGTGCAGATCCTGCGCGTGCTGGAAACCGGCGAATACCACAGGGTGGGCGGCTCGGAACAGATCCGGGTGGACGTGCGGGTGGTGTCGGCCACCAACCGCAACCCCCACGAAGCGGCCGCCGAGGGGATCTTCCGCGAAGACCTCCTCTACCGCCTGGCGGTGGTCCCCGTGCATGTCCCGCCGCTGCGCGAGCGCCGGGAAGACGTGGAATGCCTGGCCGGGCGCTTCGTGGCGGAGTTCAACCGGGCCAACGGCACGTCCAAGACGCTATCGCGCCAGTCTCTGGAGCGCATGGCGGCCTACGACTGGCCGGGCAACGTACGCGAGCTCAAGAACACGCTGCTGCGCGCCTACATCCTGGCCGACGAAACGATAGAAGTGGAACTGCCCGGCCCGGCGGCCCGGCCGGCGCGCCGGCCCGAACTTCAGGGCGACTGCCTGTCGTTTCCGGTGGGCATCGCGCTGATGGACGCGCAGCAGGAGCTGATCCGCGCCACCCTCGCCCACCATCGCGGCGACAAGCGGCGCGCCGCGCGCACGCTGGGAATCAGCCTGAAGACGCTGTACAACCGGCTGGGGCAGCCGCGCAAGGTTTCCTGAGCGGCGGCGCCCCGCGGCGGTTCGCCCTAGATCGCCGCCCGGGATGCCGCGCGGACAGGGCCCGGCACCCGCGCGAAGTAGTCCAGCGTGCGGCGCAGGCCTTCGTCCAGCGGCACCCTGGGTTCCCACCCCAGCTTGCGGCGCGCCAGCAGAATGTCCGGACAGCGCCGCCCCGGGTCGTCGGCCGGCAGTGGCCGGAACACTACCTCGGACCCCGCGCCCGCCAGTGCCTGCACCCGGCGGGCAATCTCCAGCACCGTCACTTCGTGGGGGTTGCCCAGGTTGACCGGGCCGCGCAGGCTCGCGGGCGACTCCATCAGGCGCACCAGGGCCTCGACCATGTCGTCCACGTAGCAGAGCGCGCGCGTCTGCCGGCCGTCGCCGTAGACCGTGAGCGGGCGCCCGGCAAGCGCCTGCACCGCGAAGTTCGACACGACCCGGCCGTCGTCCTCGGCCATGCCCGGTCCGTAGGTGTTGAAGATGCGGGCGATTTTCACCGCCGCTTCGTGGCGGCGCCCGAAGTCCGAGCACAGCGTCTCCGCGCAGCGCTTGCCTTCGTCGTAGCAGGCGCGCGGGCCCACCGGGTTGACATGGCCCCAGTAAGCCTCGCGCTGCGGATGCACCTGCGGGTCGCCGTACACCTCGCTGGTGGACGCGTGCAGCAGGCGCGCGCCCGTATCGCGGGCCAGGGCCAGCAGATTGGCGGCACCCTGCACGCAAGTCATGAGGGTCTGCACCGGGTCGGCCTGGTAGTGGACGGGCGAGGCAGGGCAGGCCAGGTTGTAGATGCGATCCGCTTCCAGGCCGACGGGCCGGGTCACGTCCTGCCGCAGCAGGCGGAACCGGGGATGCCCGTCCAGGTCGGCCACGTTGCCGGGCCGGCCGGTGCTGAAGTTGTCGAGGCACCAGACCCGGGCCCCTTCGCGCAGCAGGCGGCGGCACAGGTGCGAGCCGATGAAGCCGGCGCCGCCGGCCACCAGGATCCGCAAGCCGGCCATGCGCGGTTCGTGCGGGACGGAGAAAGACGCGTTCACGAGACTGCCCTCCTGCCGCAGGCGCGGCTGGCTGCGCAAGCTCGGGCCGCCCTGCCTGGGTCCGGCAGGCCCGGCGCGCCGGAAAGGCGGTCTTCCACGAGCAGGGAAAAAACGTCCAGCCAGTCCTCGACGAAGCGGCCGATGCCGAAGCGCTGGCGCGCCATGCGGCGCGCCGCCTCGCCCCATTGCCGCGCCAGCGCCGGGTCCGCCAGCAACTGCCGCATGCAATCCACCAGCCGCTGCGGCCGGGTATCGACGTAACCGTCGACGCCATTGCGGATCACGGCTGGCAATTCGGTGGCGGCCACGCCGACGACCGGCACCCCCGCCAGCATGGCTTCGATCGCCGACAGCCCCAGGCTGGCATAGCGCACGGGGCTGAAGAAAAAGCGGTAGCGCGCGACGAAGGCGGGCACGTCCATATTGGGGATTTCTCCCAGCCCGCCCAGGGCGCCGGCGTCCATGCCGATGAGGTCCAGCGGCACCCGTTCGCGCGCCCAGGCGAAGAGATCGGCGCCGATGCGCCGGCCGCGCCGGGCCAGGTGATTGGCCACGACGATGCCGCGCGCCAGCGAACCGTCGTACGCCACCCCCGGCGCGGGCACGACGCCGTGCTCGACGACGCGCACGGGTGTGTCGCCCGCGTCCCACATCAGCGCGTTGTAGTGCGTGACATGCACCAGCACCCCGCGGTCGTGGCGAAAGACATGCCGCGTGCCGGTGGGATGCGGCTCCGGCGGATTGTGTTCGAGGTAGGCGCAGGGCAAGGCCAGCTGGGCGGGTGCGAGCAGTTCGTGGCGGTCGCGCTCGAAGGCGGCGCGCGATTGGAACAGCACGCAGTCGAAGGCCTCGTCCCGTACGCGTTGCGCAGGCATCTCGCTGATATTGGCGCCCCAGGGGAATCCCCTGCCCAGCCCGGCGTAGCCGGGCGGATCGCCGGGCCGCGTCGGCACCACGAAATCGTGCGGCACCTGCGACAGCGCATAGAGATAGTTGCCGTGCACATGCCAGGTGAGTATGCGCAGCCGGCGGCGGCCGCGCAGGCGCGGCTCATCCATGGCAGGCCTCCGCAAGCGCTGCGCCGGCCGCCGGACGCATCAGGCGGGACTGGACGCGGGCCAGGACGCTTGCGGTGTCCACGCCCAGCGCGCAGGGATGCCCGATGGGACAGACCGCATAGGCGCAGGGCCGGCACAGCACCGGCGCGAACAGGACGGAATGGCGCCCTGCGTCCAGGGGCGCCCAGCGGGCGACGTCGCTGCCGGAAGCGATCACCACGCTGGGCGCGCGCACGGCCGCGGCGACATGAGAAATGCCGGTGTCGTTGCAGATCACGAGCCGGGCCTCTTGCAACAGCGCGGCCAGCACGCCCAGCGGCGTGCGCCCGCACAAGTCGATGCCCCGGCCATTGAGGGCCCGCAGCACCGGACCGGCCAGCGGCCGCTCCTCCTCGGTGCCGGTGACGGCGACCGGCCAGCCCTGCCGGGCCAGTTCCCGCGCCACGGCGGCGAAGCGCTCGGCCGGCCAGCGGCGCGACGGCAGCCGCGCGCCGGGGTGCACGAATACCGTGCGTCCCGGGTCCAGGCCCAGTGTGCCGGCCAGGCGGGCGGCCTCGCGCCGGTCCGCCTCGCGCAGGGGGAATTCCAGCTGCGCGCCGTCGGCTGGCGCGCCCAGGAACTCGACCAGCGCCATGTAGCGCAAGGGTTCGGGCAGGCCGCCGGGCCAGGCCATGAGCCGCCCCGGCTGCTGCTGGCGGCGCTCGGGCACGAAGCCGCCCCATTCGCGCGCGCCCAGGCCGCGCACCACCTCGTTGGCCCGCAGCCCGCTGCCGTGCATCTGCAGCGCCACGTCGAAACGGCGGGCGCGAGCCTGCGCGAAGAAACCCGGCAGCTCCCCGGGACGCGGCGGCTGCTCGGGGAAACCCTCCATGCCCGGGAAAACCATCAGCTCGTCGATATAGGCGCCAAAGCGCTCGACGAAGGGCCGCGCCGAGTCCAGTCCGACCAGGGTGATGCGCGCGCCGGGCAATGCCCGGCGCAGGGCGCGCAGGGCCGGTACCGAGCACAGCAGATCGCCCAGCTGCAGCGCACGGAACACGGCGACGCGGGCCGGCCGCGGCCGTTCCTGCAGCAGCGGCGCAGGCATTGGCCGCGAGGCGGAGGATGCGCGCTTGGGACGGCCCGGCGCGGGCATGGGTGCGCCCTCCTGTCGCTGCGCGACCGCCTCCCCAAGGGAGGATTCGCGCTTGGGACGGCCCGGCGCGGGCATGGGTGCGCCCTCCTGTCGCTGCGCGACCGCCTCCCCAAGGGAGGATTCGCGCTTGGGACGGCCCGGCGCGCTCATGGCAACCCCCGCCCGAAACGCAGCGATCCGACGATGCGCCAGAAGATGGAGGCCGGGGGAATGGCGAAGGACGTGACCAGCACTTCGGCGATGTTGCGCGGGGTGAGCGCCGAGCCGGCCAACCGGCGGAAAAAGAAGCCTGCGGTCAGCGTCAGCCACAGCCCCAGGGCGCCTACGGCGGCCACGGGGCGGCCCGCCAGCGCGGCGAGGACCCCGGCCGCAAGCGCGGCGACCACCAGCAGGTAGAACCAGGGCGGCCCGGGCCGGATGCGCTGGCGGTACAGGCGTGGGTATTTCTTGTAGAGCAGCGTGTCGAAGAGGACCTTCTTCTGCATGCGTATGCCGGCCGCGAAGGGCGCGGGCCGCAAGGGGTGGACCACCACGGCATCGGGCGCGGCCGCCAGCGCGGCACCCCGTTCCAGCAACGCGAAATGCAGGTCGGAGTCCTCGCGCCAGGCCATGGTGTAGCGTTCGTCGAAACCGCCCAGCAGCCGCAGCGTCCCGGCGCGCACGAAGCAATTGGCGGTGGCGAACTCGGCGCGCTGCAGGTTGCCCGCGTCGCGCTCCAGATCGGTGGGCGGCTGCGGCACGGGCATGACGATGCGTCCCGCCGCGGCGTCGACGCCCGGCGCCATGGCCCGCAGCCCCGCTTCCAGCCAGCCGGGCTGCGGCACGGTATCGTCGTCGGTGAAGGCGATCACCGCCGCGCGGGCGGCGCGCCATCCGGCATTGCGTGCGGCCGCCGGCCCCTGCGTGGCGGTCACGGCCAGATAGCGGACGGTGGGCCGGCCCGGGCCGCGCGCCGCCCGCACGGCCTCGCGCGCGGCCTCGTCCGGGCCGTCGTCGCAGACCACGATCTCGTAGTCCGCCGCATCCAGGGTTTGGCCGGCCAGCGCGGCCAGGCAGCGGGCCAGCAGCTGCGGCCGCCCGCAGGTCGGTACGACCACGCTCGCGCGCGGGCACGGGCCGGCACCCGCCTGCTCCCGGACGGCGGGCGGGGCATCCAGGGCGCGCGCGTCTTGGCGCAGCCGGGCGGCCTTGTCCCGGGCGCCATGCTGCGCCCGGCCCGGCATGCCGGGATCGCCACGCAAGACCGGAACTGGAGATTTCATCGCGGCTTCTCCAGCAGGAAACTGCCGATGACCAGGGCGTCCAGCGGCGACGTCCAGAAGCATTCGACCGCATCGCGCGGGGTGCATACGACCGGCTCGCCCCGGGTATTGAAGGAAGTGTTGACCAGCACCGGCACCCCGGTGCGGCGCTCGAAGGCTGCCAGCAGGTCGTAATAACGGGGGTGCTGGTCGCGGCGCACGGTCTGCACGCGGGCCGTGCCGTCGATGTGGCGCACGGCCGGGATGCGCCCGGCCCGATGGGGCAGCACATCGAACACGAACAGCATGAAGGGTGCGCAGATCGACGGGAAGCGGCCGGCGTCGAACCATTCGTGGGCGCGCTCCTCCATGACCACCGGCGCCACCGGCCGGAAATCCTCGCGGTCCTTCAGTCCGTTCAGGCGCGCCTGCATGGTGCTGTCCAGCGGCGAGGCGAGGATGGAGCGCGCGCCCAGCGCCCGCGGCCCGAACTCCATGCGCCCCTGGAACCAGCCCAGCACGCGGTCCTGCGCCAGCAGGCCCGCCGCTTCCTCGGCCACGTCGTCCAGGCGCCGGTAGGCCAGCCGCGAGCGTTTCAGGAACTGCTCGATCTCCTCGTCGCCATACGAAGGCCCGAGGTAGGCGTGTTCCATCACCCAATGGCGGCGGTCGGGCGCCCGGTGCTGGTAGTCCACCCAGAGCGCCGCGCCCAGCGCCGTGCCGGCGTCGCCGGCGGCCGGCTGCACCCAGACGCTGTCGAAGGGGCCTTCCCGGCTCAGGCGCGCGTTCATGACGCAGTTCAGCGCCACGCCGCCGGCCATGCACAGGTTGGACGAGCCGGTGGCCCCGTGCAGCCAGCGCGCCATGCCGAGCACGGTCTCCTCCAGCACCTGTTGCAGCGAATGCGCGATGTCCATGTGCCTTTGGTCGAACGGCTCGCCGCGCCGCCTGGGCGGCCCGAAGCGTTCTTCCAGGCGCGCCGGTTCCAGCCGGTAGCCGCCCTCCCCGTCGGGCCGCACGATCTCCCGGAAGGCGGCCGCGTGGCGCGGCTTGCCATAGGACGCCAGGGCCATCACCTTGTATTCGTCGCTGGAATGCAGGAAACCCAGGTAGCGGGTCACGTCTTCGTAGAGCAGGCCCAGGGAATGGGGCAGGTTCACCTGCCCGATGCGCTCGTACCGGCCGTCCGAAAAATGGCCGTAGCTGGTGGTGGCGCGCTCGCCGCGCCCGTCCAGGGTCAGCACCGCCGTCTCCTCGCACGGCGCGGCCAGGAAGGCGCTGGCCTCGTGCGAAAGATGGTGCTCCACGTAGCGCCAGCGCTCCAGGATGCGCTCCAGGCCGGCGCCGGCGTAGCGGTCCTGCAGGTGGAACGGCGCGCCGGCGGCCAGCTGCCGCGGCGCGTTCACGACGTACGACAGGAAGAGCGGATCCCACGGCGAGGAACCATCTGCAGGCGCCTGCCCGCGCGACGGTTCCAGGGGCAGCTCGATGCAGGCGCGGCCGGCGGCCTGCCCGAGCAGCAGCGCGGGATCGAAGGAATAGGCGATGTGGTCGACGTCGCGCAAGGACAGGCCGGCCTCGCGCAGGCAATAGTCGATGGCGTGGAACGGCAGCTGCCAGGCCGTGAAAGGCAGGGGGCGCTTGCCGTGCTTGACCCGCGTGAAGCGCTCCTCCTCGGCGGCGGCCAGCACCGTGCCGTCGCGCACCAGCGCGGCGGCGCAATCGTGGAAGGCGGCGTTGATGCCCAGCGTATGCATGGTTTTCCTCGTCCCGGATCAGGCGGCCGCGGGCAGGTGCGCCGGCACGGGCGCCGCCGCATCCGCCGGCATGGGCGCCGCCTGCAGCAGCTCGCGCGCGGCCCGGGCGACCGCGCCGGGCGGCACGCCCGCCAGGCAGGCGTGATGCCCCTGCGGGCATACGCTGCGATAGCAGTATTTGCAGGGCACGTCGCGGTAGAGCAGCCGGTGCGGCACCTGCCACGGCGTGTGCTGCGGGTTGGTCAGCGCATAGAGGTCGACCACCGGCGTGCCCAGCGCCGCCGCGATATGCACCGGGCCGCTGTTGTTGGAGACCAGTACGCCCGCGCGCTCGATCAGCGCGCCCAGCTCGCCCAGCGTAAGGCGGCCGGCCAGGTCGACCACGCCGGCCCCGGCGCAGCCGGCGGCGATCGCGGCGGTCAGTTCGCGCTCCGCTTGCCCGCCGGTCAGGACGATCCCGCGCCCTTCCCCCGCCAGCCGCGCCAGCGCCTCGACGTAGCGCTGCGGCGGGTAGCGGCGCGAGGGGGCCGATGCGCCGCAATGCGCCACGATCCAGCCGCCCGCGGCCGCCACGCCGGCCTCGCGCAAGGCGCGGCGCAGCCCGCGCCGGTCGCCGTCGCCCACGGCGAACGACAGGCGGGTGTCGCCGGTGCGCGCGCCGATGCGGGCGACCAGGTCCAGCTGCCGGCGCACCTCGTGCCGCACGCCCTGCCCCGGTTCGGTTTCCCGGACCCAGTCGGATACCAGGCGGTACGGGTTCTCGCGCACATGCGCCAGCACGAGGGAAATACCGGCCAGGTGGCACATCAGAGCCGCCGGCAGCGCGCTCTGGCTGTAGACCGTGAAGATCGCCGCGGCGTCGAAGCGGCCGGCGCGCATCCAGGCCAGCATGCGCCGGTCGGCGGCGCTGCCCGCCGCCGCGTTCCGGACCCAGGCCGCGTCGAAGGCGGCGATTTCGTCCACCTCCGGCACGAAGCGCGCCGCCTGCGCCCCGGCTGGCGAGGCCAGCAGCGACAGCCGGCAGCCGGGCAGCGACTGCTTCAGCGCGCGCAGGGCCGGCGAAGTCATGAGGACGTCGCCCATGTTGTCCAGCCGCACGCACAGCAGGCGCCGCACGTCCCGCCAGTGCGGGGCGATGTTCTCATCGCGCCCTTGGGGCGGCCGCGCGGGCGCGTTTGCCGGACTGCCCTCCTGCCGCTGCGCGGCATCCTCCCCGAGGGAGGGAGCACGCCCTTCGGGCGGCCGCGCGGGCGCGCTCACGCCGCCTCCATG
>Ga0182748_1000282_pt1 | contig 57020 bp, 52 predicted proteins | sample eDN3rd37CKraftOP_FD_128877 | JGI IMG/M metagenome (GOLD analysis project Ga0182748, IMG submission 128877) | Enriched Organic Plus compost microbial communities from Emeryville, California, USA - eDNA 3rd pass 37_C Kraft OP (version 2) (version 2) ... | reverse complement strand
GATGATGAACGCGGCGTCGATCAGGCCGGCGGTGATGAACATGCGGACCTGCAGCACCGGGATCAGTTCCGGCTGGCGGGCGGCCGATTCCAGGAACTTGCCAGCCATGATGGCCAGGCCCAGGCCGGCGCCCAGCGCGGCCAGGCCGATCATGATGCCGATGGCCAGAACGGTCGAAGCCTGGACGGAAGCGAGGGCGGTCAGTGCGGTTTCCATGGTTTTCTCCGGAACGGATAGCTGAGTTGGTGAAACGGTGGGAACGAAGGGTGAAGCGAATGAGGGAAATCAGTGGCTGTCTTCGGACAGGCTCAGGTACACGATCGACAGCATCATGAAGATGAAGGCCTGCAGCGGGATCACCAGCAGGTGGAAGATCATCCAGCCGAAGCCGAAGACCGCGCCGCCGAGCATGCCCAGCAGGCCGGCGCCGCCGAGCACCCAGATCAGCAGGAACACGATCTCGCCGCCGAACATGTTGCCGAACAGTCGCATCGCCAGCGAGATCGGCTTGCTGAGCCATTCGACGATGTTGAGGATGAGGTTGAACGGCATCATCCACTTGCCGAACGGCGCGGTCAGGAACTCGGCGGTGAAGTGGCCCAGGCCCTTGGCGCGCAGCGCGAAGAACAGCATCAGGAAGAACACGCTGATCGACATGCCGAGGGTGGCGTTGACGTCGGCGGTCGGCACCGGCTTCCACGAGGAGACGCCCAGCGCGTGCAGCGGCTGCACGATGAAGTCCGCCGGGATCATCTTCAGCAGGTTCATCAGCAGGATCCAGAAGAACAGGGTGATCGCGATCGGCGTCACCAGCTTGCTGGTCCCGTGGTAGGTGTCGCGGGCCTGGCGGTCCACGAATTCAAGGCAGATCTCGACGAAGGCCTGCCACTTGCCCGGCACGCCGGACGTCGGCTTGCGGGTGGCCAGCCAGAACAGGAAGACCATCAGCAGGCCCATCAGGACCGAGGTCACCAGCGTGTCGACGTGAATCGTCCAGAAGCTGCCCTCGCCGACGTGCGCCGTCAGGTTGTGCAGGTGGTGCTGGATGTAGCTGGTAGGGGTAAGTTCCGCCTCGCCCGCCATAGGTCCGATCTTCCTGTGCTAACGACCTGGAGTTGTGTGTTGCGGTATAACGGCCCCGTCGGCCTGAGCCGTTCAGGGATGTCGCGCCATGGCCAGTACCTGCGCCACCAGCGAGACCGCCGCCGCCACCAGCATCGGCAGCGGGGGCAATCCCAGGGCGACCACCCCGATCACCATCACGGCGACCAGGACGAACCACTTGGCCAGCATCCCTGCCAGCAGCCGCGCCATCGCCGGAACCGCCCCGGTGATGCCGCCGCCCAGTCCGATGCGGGCCGCGATCCAGCCGCCCAGCAGCACCGCAGCCCCGCCCACCAGCGCCGCCGCGCCCGCCTTCCAGCCCTGCCAGAGGCAGGCCAGCGCGGTCAGCAGCGTCGCCATCGCCTGCCAGGCAATCGCGCGAACGGCCTGTCGCCGGGCTGCGGCAACGGAATTGATCACGCGACGGTACCTGTGAGGGGAGGCGGAAGCAGGCTGCACTGCAGCAGATGCGCCCGTTGAGCCGCAAAAGTATAGCAGCGGGACAATTTGCGGGACAACCGACGCAAGTCACGGCCCCCGGGCGGGAACTTGCCGGGAAAATCCCGGTCGTAAGCCCCTGCAGCCGCGGAGTACCTCGTCGATCCGTCGCCGCCAAGGCCCCGTCCCCACCGGGGCCTTCGTCTTTGGTAGGGGCCTGCCTTGGTAGGGTGGCCCGCCTTCACCCGGCCTGTGCGCCGGGCTCACGGGTTCTGGACCGCACGCGCCCGCATAGTGGCGGCCCCTCCTCCCACGAGAGCCCGACCCGATGCGCTTCCACCCCGCCCCCGCCCTGCTTGCCACCGCCCTGCTGGCCTGCGCCGGCACCGCCGCCGCCCAGGACGCGCGCGGCGACCGCTTCACCCTGCGCGTGGGTGCGATGAGCGCCGCCGCCGAGACCGAGCTGTCGGCCTCCACCACCTTCATGGGCGAGCCGTACCGCTTCTCCCAGGGCTTCGACTTCGGCAGCGACGAGTGGGTGCCGCGCATCGACGGCGTGTTCCGCCTGTCCGAGCGCCAGCGCCTGGTGTTCGACTACTTCAACTACGACAAGAGCCGCCGCGAGACCCTCGGCGAGAACCTCTCCTACGACGACATCACCATCCCCGCCGGCAGCTACGCCGAGGCCACGCTGGACTTCCAGCTGGCCAGCCTCCTGTACGACTACTCGGTGGTGCAGACCGATTCCTTCAGCCTGGGCCTGCAGATCGGCGCCGAGTGGGCCAAGGCCAAGGCCACCCTGGTGGCGGAGGCCGGCGAGGACCGCTGGAGCGACGACACCAGCGAGGACGGCTACGCCCCGGTGGTCGGCGTGCGCCTGACCGCGCGCCCGGGCGAGCGCTGGCTGCTGAACCTGCAGGGCCAGTACCTGGACGCGGACTGGGGCGATTTCGGCGACTACGACGGCAGCATCACCCGCGCCAACGCCGTGGCCGAGTACCGCTTCACCGACAACTTCGGCCTGTTCGCCGGCTACGAGTGGTACCGCCTGGACGTCAAGCGCACGGTCTCCGGCGACGGCATGCGCGACGGCCTGGCCGGCTGGGACCAGCGCTTCAAGGGCCCGGTGGTGGGCGTGACCCTGGCGTTCTGAACCGCGCCGGCGACACCTGCGGAAAACGAAGAACCCCGGCGCAGGCCGGGGTTCTTCGTTGCGGTGCCAGCGGCGCCGGCTTACTTCTTCTTCGGGATGTACAGGTCGGTGATCGTGCCCTCGTACACCTCGGCCGCCATCGCCACCGTCTCGCCCAGGGTCGGGTGCGGGTGGATGGTGTGGCCGATGTCGCCGGCCTCGGCGCCCATCTCGATCGCCAGCGCCAGTTCGGAGACCAGGTCGCCGGCATGCACGCCGACGATGCCCGCGCCGATGATGCGGTGGGTGGCCTCGTCGAAGATGAGCTTGGTGAAGCCCTCGGTGCGGCCGATGCCGATGGCGCGGCCGCTGGCCGCCCACGGGAACTTGCCGACGCCGACCTGCAACCCCTTGGCCTTGGCCTCGGTCTCCGTCACGCCCACCCAGGCGATTTCCGGGCTGGTGTAGGCCACCGACGGGATCACCCGCGCCACCCACTCCTTCTTCTCGCCAGCGGCCACTTCCGCGGCCAGCTTGCCCTCGTGCGTGGCCTTGTGCGCCAGCATCGGGTTACCGACGATGTCGCCGATGGCGAAGATGTGCGGCACGTTGGTGCGCATCTGCCGGTCGACCGGGATGAAGCCGCGCTCGGTGACCTGCACGCCGGCCTTTTCCGCGTCGATCTTCTTGCCGTTCGGCGCGCGGCCGACGGCGACCAGCACGCGGTCCCAGGTACCCGACTCCAGCTCCGGCTTCTGGCCTTCCACGGCCGATTCGAAGGTCACGGTGATGCCCTTCTTGTCGGCCTTCACGCCGGCCGCCTTGGTCTTCAGGTGCACCTCGATGCCCTGCTTCTTCAGGCGGTCGGCCAGCGGCTTGACCAGGTCCTTGTCGGCGCCCGGCATCAGCTGGTCCATGAACTCGACCACGGTGACCTTGGCGCCCAGGGCGCTGTACACGGTGGCCATTTCCAGGCCGATGATGCCGCCGCCGACGACCAGCAGCCTCTTCGGCACCTCGGCCAGTTCCAGCGCGTCGGTCGAATCCATGATCCGCGGGTCGTCCCACGGGAAGTTCGGCAGCTTCACCGCCTGCGACCCGGCGGCGATGATGCACTGCTCGAAGCGCAGCAGCTGGACCTTGCCGTCGGCGCCGGTGATCTCCAGCTCGTTGGGCGAGACGAACTTGCCCACGCCCTGGACCACGCGCACCTTGCGCTGCCTGGCCATGCCGGCCAGGCCCTTGGTCAGCTGGCCGACGACCTTCTCCTTGTACTCGCGCAGCTTGTCCAGGTGGATCTTCGGCGCCGGGAACTCGATGCCGCACTCGCCGGCGTGCGCGGCCTCCTCGATGATCGCGGCCGAATGCAGCAGCGCCTTGGACGGGATGCAGCCGACGTTGAGGCACACGCCGCCGAGGCTGGAATAGCGCTCGACCAGCACCGTATCCAGGCCCAGGTCGGCGGCGCGGAACGCGGCGGTGTAGCCGCCGGGGCCGGAGCCGAGCACGACCATGCGGCATTCGATGTCGGCCGGGCGGCCGGTGGCCAGCGCCGGCTTCGGCGCCGGGGGCTCGGCCGGGGCGCGGTGCGACGGGGTCACCGGCGGCTTGCTGCCCGGCGCCACCGGGGCCGGCGCGGCGGCCGCGCCCGCGGCTTCCAGCACCACCACGACGTCGCCCTCGGACAGCCTGTCGCCGACCTTGACCTTCACTTCCTTGACCACGCCGTCGGCCGAGGACGGCACCTCCAGGGTGGCCTTGTCCGATTCCAGCGTCACCAGGCCCTGGTCCTTCTTCACCGTGTCGCCGACGGCGACCAGCACCTCGATGACCGGGACGTCCTTGTAGTCGCCGATGTCCGGAACCTTGACCTCGACCTCACCGCCACCCGCGGCGGGAGCGGCCGGAGCAGGCGCGGGCGCGGCGGCAGCCGGGGCGGCCGCCTTCGGCGCCTCCGCCGCGGCGGCACCGGCGGCTTCCAGCACCACGACCACGCTGCCCTCGGACAGCCTGTCGCCGACCTTGGCCTTCACTTCCTTGACCACGCCCTCGGCCGAGGACGGCACTTCCAGGGTGGCCTTGTCCGACTCCAGCGTGACCAGGCCCTGGTCCTTCTTCACCGTGTCGCCGACGGCGACCAGCACCTCGATGACCGGCACGTCCTTGTAGTCGCCGATGTCCGGGACCTTCACTTCGATCGTGTTCGCCATGTGCCCTCCGTTACAGCAGCACGCGGCGCATGTCCGCGAGGACCTGGGCCAGGTAGCTGGTGAAGCGCGCGGCGGCGGCGCCGTCGATCACGCGGTGGTCGTAGCTCAGCGACAGCGGCAGCATCAGCCGCGGCTGGAACTGCTTGCCGTCCCACACCGGCTGGAAGCTGGACTTGGACACGCCCAGGATCGCCACCTCCGGCGCGTTGATGATCGGGGTGAACGCGGTGCCGCCGATGCCGCCCAGCGAGCTGATCGAGAAGCAGCCGCCGGTCATCTCGGCCGGGCCCAGCTTGCCCTCGCGCGCCTTCTTCGCCAGCTCGCCCATTTCCTGGGCGATCTGCAGCACGCCCTTCCTGTCGACGTCGCGGATCACCGGCACGACCAGGCCGTTGGGCGTGTCGGCGGCGAAGCCGATGTGGAAGTACTTCTTGAGGGTCAGGTTCTCGCCGGACTCGTCCAGCGAGGCGTTGAACTCGGGGAACTGCTTCAGCGCGGCGACCGAGGCCTTCAGCAGGAACGCCAGCATGGTCAGCTTGATGCCGGACTTGGCCTTCTCCTGCTCCTTGTTGAGCTGCACGCGCAGCTCTTCCAGGTTGGTGATGTCGGCCTGGTCGAACTGGGTGACGTGCGGGATCATCGCCCAGTTGCGGGCGAGGTTGGCGCCGGAGATCTTCTTGATCCGCGACAGCGGCTTGGTCTCGATCTCGCCGAACTTGCTGAAGTCCACCTTCGGCCACGGCAGCAGGTTGAGGCCGCCACCGGTGGCAACGCCGCCCGGAGCGGACGCCGCGGCGCCGCCGGCCAGCGCCGACTTGACGTAGCGCTGCACGTCTTCCCGGGTGATGCGGCCGCCGCGGGCGCTGCCGCTGACCCGGGCCAGGTCCACGCCCAGCTCGCGCGCGAACAGGCGCACCGCCGGGGTGGCATACGGCACCTTCTCCGGCAGCACGCTGTCGGCGTTGAACTCCACCGGCGGGGTGCGCGGGCCGGACGGCTGCTGCAGCTGGGCCTGGCCGATGTCGCGCTGGGCGAGGTTGTTGGTCTTTTCGGGCACGGCCACCGGCTCGATGCGCTCGCCGGTCTCGGCGGTCTTGACCGAGGCGGCCGGGGTCTGCGGCGCGGCCGGGGCGGCCTCGGCCTTCGGCGCGGCGGCGGGGGCCGGCGCGCTGCCGCCTTCGGCGACCTCGATCAGGGCCACGACGCTGCCCTCGGACAGCTTGTCGCCAAGCTTGACCTTCAGTTCCTTGACCACGCCGGCGTAGGGAGAAGGCACTTCCAGCGTCGCCTTGTCCGACTCCAGGGTCACCAGGCCCTGGTCCTGGTTCACGGTGTCGCCAACGGCGACCAGGACTTCGATGACGGGGACGTCGCTGTAATCCCCGATGTCGGGGACGCGCGCTTCCTTGATTTCGGCCATGCCAGGGCTCCGGCGTTGTACGTGGGGAAAGACCCCTATTGTGTCCGTCCGCGCCCCACCCGCCAACCTCCGCCACTGTCGCGCTGCGGGAACATTGAAGGCCGCTTTCAGGCGCTACGGTTGCAACGGTGACCATACGCAAGCGCAGGGTGCACCCGCCCTCACCGGCGCATCACACTCACCCGCCCCTCGCCCACCTTCCACGCCGCGCCGACGTGGATGAACCCGGTCCGCGCGGGCGGGCAAGCAACGGCGCGGCCTGCGGCGGTTTGCCTGAACGCCGCGCACGACGCGCCCCGTGCGGCAGGGTTTGGTTCATCCCCGTGCTCCTACGTTCGGTCGCGCCCACTCCAAGGGCGCCTAGAACAACAAAGGAGACTCCCCCATGCGGTCCATTCGAATCCTGACCCTCGCCCTCGTCCCCGCCCTGGCCGCTGCCCCGGCCTTCGCCCAGGACGCCTCTTCCACCGCCGCGGACAAGCGCTTCGCCGTGGTTGGCGGCATCGCCCACATCGAGCCCTCCGATCCGGGCAACAACCTGACGGTCGACGGCGGCCCGGCCCCGACCCTGAGCGCCAGCTGGTACGCCACCGAGAACTTCGCGGTGGAGCTGTGGGGCGCGGCCGACAAGTTCGACCACCGCGTGCGCGACAAGGACCTGGGCAAGCTGGGCACGGTCGAGCAGCAGCCGATCGCACTGAGCGGCCAGTGGCACTTCGGCCAGGCCGGGCAGACCTTCCGCCCGTTCGTCGGCCTGGGCTACTACGAGTCCAACTTCAGCGACGAGGAAGTCGCCGGCCTGGGCGGCGTGGTCGGCCTGGAGACCGCCAAGGGCGCGATCGGCACCGTCGGCGTGGACATGAACATCAACGAGACCTGGTTCGCGCGCACCGACGTGCGCTACATGCACTCGCGCCCGGAAGTCCGCATCGACGGCGCCGGCACCGGGCAGGAGCTCAAGCTCGACCCGTGGACCGTCGGCGTCGGCATCGGCGCGCGCTTCTGACGCTCCCGCCGCACGACACGGCGACAGGACGGGCCCGCGGGCCCGTCCTTTTTTGCGTCAGCGCGCCGGCTCCAGCGGCGCGTCCACCACCGGTGGCGGCGCCCACACCAGGCGGCGGTAGTCGAAGCCGGCCTCCAGCCGCGGCTTGACGATGCGGAAGAACGGCGAGACATCGAAGTCGCGCGGGGTGTACAGGCTGTGGTGGCGGATGTGCAGCACTTCCTCGCGGGCGAAGCGCCCGCCGGGACCGGCCGCCTCCAGCACCTCGATCTCCGGCAGGATCGGATAGCCGATCGAGCCGAAGGCCTGGGCCAGCAGGGTCGAGCAGATCGCCCTGGTCGGCTCGCCGCTGCCCAGCGCCAGCATGCGCCGCTTGAGCGGGTCCGGCAGCGGCGGCTGGCGGATGAGGTAACGCGCCAGGTCGAGGATGTTCTTCAGGTCGTAGCTGTAGCCCAGCCGCTGCAGCATGTAGCCGGCCACCGCGTCGATCTCGGCCGCGCCCAGGCCCACCGGCCGGCAGATGCGCAGGTGCAGGCCGGCGAACTCCGACAGCGGCACCGTGCGCACGCCGTCGTTGACGTCCACGTCCACGAACCAGGGCTGGTCGCCGCCCTCCGGCACGCCCAGGCACAGCGCCGCGTGCGACCAGGTCGACTGGGTGAGGTACTTGATCGCGCTGGAGAAGCGGCTGGTGCCTTCGACCAGCAGCACGTCGCCGCGGCGCAGGCTGGCCGCGACCAGCTCCAGGCGACTGCTGGGACCGCGCGCGCGGCCCGGACGCGGCCGCGCCAGGAACCGCGCCAGGCGCCTTCCGATCCACTGCAACACCATCGTGTTCCTCCCCGGGTGGACCGGCCAAGGCTAACCGACGCCGGCCGCTCAGGGCCGGCGCAGGACCCCGCCGTCGCGCCTGTACGCCGCGGTACGCATGTAGAGGTAACGGGTCATCACCAGGGCATAGCCCAGCAGCAGGCCGCCGACCGCCATCATCCCGGCATGGCTGAGCCAGCCCGACTCCGGCCAGGTGGCATCACCGAAGGCCACGCGCAAACCCTGCACCAGGCCAGCCACCAGCCGCACCAGGACCAGCGCCAGCAGGCCGACCGACACCACCGGGCTGGTGCGGTAGAACAGGCCCGCGGTGGTCTCGACGAAGCGCACGCGGGTGGTGGCGAGCAGGCCCAGCACGATGCCGGCCAACGCCGCCAACGGCACGTACGTCCACACGTTGCGCCAGAACAAGCCCGCCAGCAGCGCGGCCAGCGCGAACAGCACCGCCGACAGCAGGCTCGACCACCAGGCCAGCCGCAGTGGCAGCAGCCAGGCCTGGCGGCGGGTATTGAACGCGCCGCGGATGCGCAGCGCCAGCGCCACCGGCAGCAGGGCCAGGAACAGCGCCAGGGCGGCGACGAGGGCCAGCAGCAGCGGCACGGGCGCGGCTCAGAACGCCGGCAGCACCGCGCCCTTGTACCTGCGCTGGATGAAGTCCCTGACCTCGGGGCTGGTCAGCGCGCGCGCCAGCGCCTGCACCCGCGGATCGTCGCGGTTGTCCGGGCGCGCGACCAGGAAGTTCACGTAGGGCGAATCGCTGCCCTCGATCGCCAGCGCGTCGCGGGTGGGGTCCAGCCCGGCGTCCAGCGCGTAGTTGGTGTTGATCAGGGCCAGGTCGACCTGGTCGAGGATGCGCGGCAGCATCGCCGAATCCAGCTCGCGGAACTTCAGGCCCTTGGGGTTGGCGGTGATGTCGCGCTGGGTCGCCAGGGCGTTGGTCGGGTCGGCCAGGGTGATCACGCCGGCGGTGTGCAGCAGGATCAGCGCGCGCGAGTTGTTGCTCGGATCGTTGGGGATGGCTACGTCGGCGCCGGCCGGCAGCGCCTCCAGCGAGGCGTGGCGGCGCGAGTAGGCGCCGAACGGCTCGATGTGCACGCCGGCGACGGCCACCAGGTCGGTGCCGCGGCCCTGGTTGTAGGCCTGCAGGTAGGGCTCGGTCTGGAAGTAGTTGACGTCGATGTGCTTCTGCGCGACCTGGTCGTTGGGCTGCACGTAGTCGTTGAACACCCGCACCTGCAGGCGCACGCCCTCCTTCTCCAGCATCGGCTTGACCACCGCCAGGATCTCCGCGTGCGGCACCGCGGTGGCGGCCACGCGGAGGGTCTGGTCGCCGCCGGCGGCGGAACCGGAGCCGCCGCCGCAACCGGCAAGCACGGTGCTGGCGGCAAGCAGGAGGGGCAGGAGGATGGCGCGCATGGGGGGAGTCCGTGTGGGTTGGGGGAAGGATACGGCTCAGCGGCGGCTGTAGCGGGCCACCAGGCGGTCGCCCAGCATCTGCACCAGCTGCACCAGCACCAGCAGCAGCACCACCGTGACCAGGGCCACGTCGGTGTGCGAGCGCTGGTAGCCGTCGCGGAAGGCCAGGTCGCCCAGGCCGCCGGAGCCGATCGCGCCGCCCATGGCGGTGAAGCCGACCAGGGCGATGGTGGTGACGGTGGCGCCGGCGACCAGCCCGGGCCGCGCCTCCGGCAGCAGCACCCGCCACACCAGCTGCCAGGTGGTCGCGCCCATCGCCAGGGTGGCCTCGATCACGCCGCGGTCGACCTCGCGCAGCGCGGTCTCCACCAGGCGCGCGTAGAACGGCGCCGCGCCCACCACCAGCGGCAGGATCGCGCCGCGCACGCCCAGCGAGGTGCCCATCACCGCCAGGGTCAGCGGGATCATCGCGATCATCAGGATGATGAAGGGCACCGAGCGCAGGATGTTCACCACCAGCGACAGCACCGCGTACAGCCCGCGGCGCTCGTGCAGCTGGCGCGGGCCGCACAGGAACAGCAGCACGCCCAGCGGCAAGCCGGCCAGCAGGGTCAGCGGCAGCGCGCCGCCGAGCATGGCCAGGGTATCCAGCGTGGCCTGGCCGATCTCGGCCCACTTGCCGGCGTCCAGGTTGCGGAAGAAGCCGTCCGCGGCGGCGACCAGGGCAAACGTGCTCATGCGCGCAGCACCTCCACGGTGACGCCGGCCGCCGCGAACGCCTGCTGCGCGGCGTCGGCGTCGCCGCCGACCAGGGCCACGACCAGCTGCCCGTAGGGCGTGTCGCGGATGCGGTCGATGCGGCCGGACAGGATGTTGTAGTCCACGCCGCACTGGCGCGCGATGCGGCCCAGCAGCGGCGCGTAGGTATCGGCGCCGAGGAAGGTCAGGCGCAGGATGCGCCCTTCCACCGCGGCGAAGTCGGCATGCAACCCATGCTCGTCCACGTGCTCGGCCTCGGACACGAAGCGGCGCGTGGTCGGGTGCCGCGGGTGCAGGAACACCTCGGTGACCGGGCCGCTCTCGACCAGGCGGCCGGCATCGAGCACGGCCACGCGGTCGCAGACGCGGCGGATCACGTCCATCTCGTGGGTGATCAGGACGATGGTCAGGCCCAGCTCGCGGTTGATCCCGGCCAGCAGGGACAGCACCGAGGCGGTGGTCTGCGGATCCAGCGCGCTGGTGGCCTCGTCGCACAGCAGGATCTTCGGCCCGGTGGCCAGGGCGCGGGCGATGCCCACGCGCTGCTTCTGCCCGCCGGAAAGTTGCGCCGGATACTTGTTCGCGTGCTCGGCCAGGCCGACGCGCTCCAGCAGTTCCGCCACCCGCGCGTCGATGCGCGCGCGCGGCTCGCCGGCCAGTTCCAGCGGGAAGGCCACGTTCTGCGCCACCGTGCGCGAGGACAGCAGGTTGAAGTGCTGGAAGATCATGCCCACGCGCCGGCGCAGCGCGCGCAGGCCCTCGCCGTCCAGCGCCGCCACGTCCTGGCCATCGACCCACAGCTGGCCGCCACTGGGCGCCTCCAGGCGGTTGATCAGGCGGATCAGGGTGGACTTGCCGGCGCCGGAGTGGCCGATGATGCCGAACACCTCGCCGGCCCGGATCTCCAGGTCGAGCGGATGCAGGGCGGCGACCTGGCGGCCACCCACGGCGTAGGACTTGTGGACCTGCTGGAACCGGATCACGGGGGAGCGGAAGGGCATCGACGCGCGGGCCGGCAAGCCTAGCAGCTGCCGTGCCCCGGTGGCGTGGCGCGGCGTTCCAGCCGCGCCCCGCAGCGTCCCGGCCGGCTCAGGAATGGTCCAGCGGCGCGCTGCGCGCGGCGCCGACCGTGCGCTCGCGGCGCAGCAGGTACAGGCCGCTGCCCATGATGATGGCCGCGCCGATCCAGGTCACCGCGTCCGGCAGGGTGCGCCAGAACAGCCAGTCCCAGCCGATCACCCAGACCAGGCCGGTGTACTCCAGCGGCGCCACCAGCGAGGCGTCGCCGCGCATGAACGCCGCGGTCAGCGCGACCTGCCCCAGCGCCCCGGCCAGGCCCAGGCCCAGGATCAGCGGCGCATCGCCGCGCTGCAGCGGCACCCAGCCCGGGATCGCCGCCAGCCCCGCGCCGACGGCCATGATCGCCAGGAACCAGACCACCATCGACTGCGGCGTGTCGGTGCGGGTCAGCAGGCTCACGGTGACCGCGGCGATCGCGTAGGCGGTGGCTGCCAGCAGCACCATCAGCCCCGGCAGCGACGCGAAGCCGCCTGCGCCCGGGCGCAGCACCACCACCACGCCGACCAGGCCGATGCCGATGGCGGTCCAGCGCCGCGGCCCCACCTTCTCGCCCAGCAGCGGCACCGACAGCGCCGCCACCAGCAGCGGCGCGACGAAGTAGATCGTGTACGCGGTGGACAGCGGCATGCGCTTGAGCGCGAACACGAAGCAGCCGATCATGGCCATGCCCAGCGCGCCGCGCAGCAGGTGCAGGCCCCAGCGCACCGGCAGGATCGAGCGCGGGCCGGCGGTGGCCATCACCCAGGCCAGCACGAACGGCAGCGAGGCGGCGCCGCGCAGCAGGGTCACCTGCAGCGGCGGGTAGCGGGCCGAGAGCAGCTTCATCGCCGTGTCCATCAGCGAGAAGCAGGCGATGGCGGCGACCATCCAGGCGGCGGCCGCCAGGTTCGAGCGGGGACGTGGGGGCATGCACGCATTATCCGCGCACGCGCGCCGATGCGCGCGCCGGCGCGGGCACCGCCTAGAATGTGCGCATCCGCACAAGGAGCCCCCCGATGCCTTCCTTCGACATCGTGTCCGAAGTGGACACCCACGAGCTGACCAACGCCGTCGACCAGGCCAGCCGCGAACTGACCACCCGCTTCGACTTCAAGGGCGTGGACGCGAAGTTCGTGCTGGAGGACAACGTGATCAGCCAGTCCGCGCCCAGCGATTTCCAGCTCGGGCAGATGACCGACATCCTGCGCCAGCGCATGACCGCGCGCGGCATCGACATCCGCTGCCTGGAGTTCGGCGACATCGAGACCAACCTGGCCGGCGCGCGGCAGAAGGTCACCGTGAAGCAGGGCATCGAGCGCGAGACGGCCAAGAAGATCCAGGCCGCGCTCAAGGACGCCAAGCTCAAGGTCGACAGCCAGATCAACGGCGAGAAGCTGCGGGTCAACGGCAAGAAGCGCGACGACCTGCAGGAGGCCATCGCCCTGCTGCGCAAGGGCGATTTCGGCATCCCGCTGCAGTTCGAGAACTTCCGTGACTGATCCGGCCATCGGCAACCCCGGCGGGGACGCCGCGCTGGACGAGGCCAGGGTCCTGGCCGATACCCGGCGCTGGCTGGAGCGGGCCGTGATCGGCCTGAACCTGTGCCCGTTCGCCAAGGCGGTGTACGTCAAGGAGCAGGTACGCTTCGTCGCCAGCGACGCGACCACGCCGGAGCAGCTGCTGGAGCAGCTGGGCGAGGAGCTGGTGCTGCTGCGCGACACCCCGGCCGAACAGGTCGACACCACCCTGCTGGTGCACCCGCTGGTGCTGGGCGACTTCCTCGACTACAACGACTTCCTCGACCAGGCCGACGCCCTGGTCGAGGCGCTGGAGCTGGACGGCGTGCTGCAGGTGGCCAGCTTCCACCCGGACTACCAGTTCGCCGACAGCCGCCCGGACGACATCGAGAACTACTCCAACCGCGCGCCCTACCCGACCCTGCACCTGCTGCGCGAGGACAGCGTGGCCCGCGCGGTGGAGGCCTACCCGGACCCGGACGTGATCGTGGAGCGCAACTACGCCACCCTGCGCAAGCTCGGCCACGAGGGCTGGCGCAGGCTGCTCGCGGACGAGGCCGGCTGAGCGCGCCGGCGCGCGGCGACCGCGCCTGCACGCCGCGCACGCCACACTGCAGCCGCAACGGAGCCACGCCATGCCGATCGTCCCTCCCGTCCAGCCCTGGGATCCCGCGCCGCTACGGGACCGCGTGGTCCTGGTCACCGGCGGCGCCCAGGGCATCGGCCGCGGCATCGCCCAGGCGGTGCTGGGCGCCGGCGGCTGCGTGGCCATCGGCGACCTCGACGCCACAGCCGGTCGCGCCTGCCTGCGCGAATGGGGCGTCCCGGGGCGGGCCATGTTCCGCCGCCTGGACGTGGCCAGCGAGCGCAGCACCGCGGCGTTCGTGGCCGCGGCGCTGGAGCGCTTCGGCCGCATCGACGGCCTGGTCAACAACGCCGGCCTGCCCGATCCGCAGGTGCCGCCGCTGGAAGCGCTGGATTTCGCCGGGTGGAACCGGCGCCTGTCCAGCCTGCACGGCGCCTTCCTGTGCAGCCGCCATGCCCTGCCCGCGCTGCGCCAGGCGCCCGGCGGCGGCGCCATCGTCAACATCGCCTCCACCCGTGCCCACCAGTCCGAGCCGCACAGCGAGGCCTACGCCGCGGCCAAGGGCGGACTGGTCGCGCTGACCCACGCGCTGGCACTCAGCGAAGGCCCGCGGGTGCGGGTGAACTGCATCAGCCCTGGCTGGATCGCCACCGAGGCCTGGCAGGCACCCGCACGCCGGCGCCGGCCGAAGCTGTCGCGCCGCGACCACGCCCAGCATCCGGCCGGGCGCGTCGGTACCCCGGAAGACATCGCCGCGCTGGCGGTCTACCTGCTGGCGCCGGCGCTGTCCGGCTTCACCACCGGGCAGGAATTCATCGTCGACGGCGGCATGACCCGCAAGATGCAGTACGCCTGAGCGCGCTTCAGCGCGCGACCGCGCCGCGCAGCGCCGGGGTGCCGTCCACCACCTCGGTCCACACCAGCCAGGCGGCGCCGTCGGCCACCTGCATGCGGGGCATGCCGCTGGCGCGGCCGCGCGCCGGGAAGGTGGCCACGACCTGCATCTCCCCGCGCCGCAGGTCGGCCGTGTAGCGCATCAGGCGCAGCAGTTGCAGGCCTTCGGGGAGTTCCTCCAGCCACGCCGCGTAGAGCTGGTCGTCGGCGGCGGCCACGGCCACCCGGCCCAGCAGCTGCGGCCCGCGCACCAGGGTCACCGGCGCGGCGAAGCTGTCGCCGCCGTCCTGCGACACCGCCGCGCGCAACTCCGGCCAGCCGCCGGCCTCGGTGTACCAGGCCACCCACACCCGCGGGCCCTGGGCCGCCACCGCCGGGCCGTTGACCGGGCAGCCGGCGAAGTGCCAGCCATCGGCATGCACCGGCCGCGGCGGCGTCCACGCCTGGCCGTCGAAGCGCACGATGCGGATGTCGCGGATCTCGCCCGCGCCGCGCCCGCGGTAGACCACGACCACGCCCTTGCCGCTGCGCGCGGCGGCGGTGGGACAGCAGTCGCAGGTGGAGGCATCCAGCGGCCATTCGCGCAGCTGCGCGCCATCGGCGCCATGCACGGCGACGCGCAGCATCATTGCCGCGCCGCCGTGGTGGCCGTCGCCGTCATGGCCGTCGTGTCCGCCGCCGGCCGCGGCCGCCTTCTGCCGGCTGTCGAGCCAGGCGATGCCAAGCTGGCCCTGGCCCTGTTCCCAGAAGCTGACGAAGCCGTGGTCGCCGCGGCTGCCGCCCGGATGCACCGCGGCGGCCGGCGTCCAGCTGCGGCCGTCGTCGCCGGAGCGCGCCAGCACGATGCCGTAGTCCATGCGCGACGGACCGGTATTGCGCAACCAGTGCGCCCACAACGAGCCGTCGCCCAGGGCGTACACGTGCGGGGTGTCGGCCCAGTTCACGAACCAGTCGCTGCCTTCGGCGATGGTGCGCGTGGGTTCCCAGTCCGCGCCAGGGCGGGTACTGGCCAGCCGCAGGCGGTGGCCGTCGCCGGCTGGTTCCAGCCAGCTCAGCAGCAGACGCCCGTCCGGCGCCCGCACCAGGTCCGGCTGGGCCGCGCCGGGCGGCGCCGGCAGGGTCCACGGCTGCGCCTGCAGCGGCCGGACCGGCGTTTCCGTGTCGCGGCCGCAGGCAGCCAGCAGCAGCGGCAGCAGCAGCGCCGCGACGGTGGCGCGCCAGTGGCTGGATGGCGATGGCGTATGCATGCGCTGTCCTCAGTCGAAGGCCTGGTGCAGGACCAGTTCCCAGCTGCGCGGATCGCCCGGCCAGGCCATCTGCCCGCCCAGTGCCTGGGCAATGTAGCGGCGGTCGCCAAGATTGCGCCCGCGCAGGGTCAGTTCGGTGCGCACGCCGGCGCGCCAGCGCAGGTGCGCGTCCCAGGTGGCGTAGCCAGGCACGCGCAGGCTGTTGGCCGCGTCGGCCTGGCGCGCCGATACCGCACGCAGGCCGGCACCCAGCGCCCAGCGCGGCTGCAGCTGCCAGTCCAGCCACAGGTTGCCCACCCGCGCCGGGATGTTGGGCGGGCGGTTGCCCGCGCGCGAGACCGCCTGCCCGGCGACGGTCTCGGTGAACGCGTCCAGGCGCGCATCCACCCAGGCCAGGTTGCCGTCCAGCGCCAGCCGCTGCGCCGGCTTCCAGCCGAAGGCCAGCTCCAGGCCGCGCGCGGACTGCCGCCCCACCGGCAGGGTCTGGCCCGGGTTGTCCGGGTCGGCCACCGCCAGGTTGCGGCGGACGATGCGGTACACGGCCAGGGTGGCGTGGCTGCGGCCGTCGGCCGACTGCAGCTTGGCACCCAGCTCGGCCTGGCGTCCGCTGGACAGGTCGAAGTCGCGCAGCTGGGCGAAGCTGGCGGTACTCAGCACGCCGGCCGGCGGGGCGGCGGCAGTGCTGGCCTGGACGTAGGCGCGCGCGTTCGGCGCCGGTGCCCATTCCAGGGCCAGGCGGCCGGTGGTCGGCCGGTAGCGGCGCTCGAAGCGCGCGGGGTTGCCGGGGCCGGGCGCGCGGTGGTTGCGCACCTCCAGCTGCAGGCGTTCGTGGCGCAGCGCGGCCAGCAGCGACACGCCGGCGCCCAGGGTGGTGAGGTTCTCGGCATACACCGCCTGGCTGCGCAGGCGGTTGCTGCGGTCCGGTCGGTAAGCCAGTTCCGCGCCCGGCACGTCGAGGAAGCGGCCCGGCGCCACCGCGTCCACCGGCACGGTGTCGACCACGCCCGGCAGCGACAGCGGGAAGCGGGTCTGCCGGTTCCACGCCGCCTCCGCGCCCACGGCCCAGCGCGCGGGGCGGCCGGCCAGCAGGCCCTCGTGCAGCCATTCGCTGCGGTTGCCCCACACCTCGTGGTCGTGGCGCTGCAGCAGCGCGCCGGAACGCTGCACGCCGCCCTCCGCCAGGCGGTAGCTCTCCACGTTGCGGTAATCGCGCAGGGCGTCGTAGTGGTAGACCGTGTTGCGCACGCGGTCGCCGTCGCCGCGCTGCCATTCCAGCAGCGAGCGCACCCAGCGCACGTCCTGGGCGTAGCGGCCGTCGCCGACGTTGTAGTTGCGCGCGGCCAGGGCCGGATCCAGCCGCAGGCGCCCGCCCGTGGCCTCGCCCGGCACTCCCCAGTACGGGCGCCGCACGTCCTCGTCCTGCCATTCCAGGGCCAGCACGTGCTCCAGCCCGGGCGCCAGCCGCACCCGCCACGACCCGGCCGCCGCCAGCGCGCTGCGCTGCTGCGCATCGATCCAGCTGTCGCCATCGCGCGCGCTCAGGTCCAGCGCCAGCGCCTGGCGCGCGGCGGCATCGCGCAGGTTCATGCCGAAGGCCACGGTGCCGTCGCGGTGCGAACCCCAGGCCGCGCGCCAGCGCGCCTGGTCGTGTCCGAGGCTGGCCAGGCGGGTGACGTAGTTGATCGCGCCGCCGACGGCGCCCACGCCATGCAGGAAACTGGAAGGGCCACCGATGGCCTCGATCCGCTCGTACTGCCAGGCATCCACCGGACGCGCGGCGATGCTGGCGTACTGCACGTCGATGCCGTTGAACAGCTGGCTGACCTGGCTGCCGGAGAAGCCGCGCCAGGCCACGTTGTTGCCTTGCCCGGGCGGAGCGGCGGCGGTCAGGCCGGGCACCGCGGCCAGGGCTTCCTGGGTGGTGCGCACGCCGCGTGCGTCCAGGGTGTCGCGTTCGACCACGGTGACTGCGGCCGGGGTGTCGAGCACGTCCAGCCCCAGGCGCGAGGCGCTGCCGGCCGGCGCCTGCAGCGGCCCGGCGCGGCCGCTGACCTGCACGGCATCGAGGGTGGTGGTGGCCGGCGCCTGGCCGGCATGCACGATCGGGATCGGGGACAGGAGAAGCAGGACCGCGGGCATGGCCACGGTCCGGCGTGCCGCGGTTGGCGGCAGGCGGTGGCAGGGCATGTTGGGCTCCAGGACGCGGGAACGCGCGGCGTGGCCGCGCGGGACGGTTCGCGGTTCAGGCCTGGAGCGGCGGTCCACGGCTGCCGGGACCGTGGAGGCGGCGGAAGCGGCGCCGCGGGCTGGCACGCCGGGCGGGAGGCGTGGCCGGGGCCAGGCCGGGCACGGTCGCGGTCGCCGTCGCCGGCAGCGCCAGCGAGGCAGCCAGCGGGCAGTAGGGGCAGTCGGCGTCGCCATGGAGGCTGGCCGGCGCCAGCGGTGCGCCGTCGGCATCGCGGGCCTCGCTGGGCGCCAGCTGCAGGCCTTCGGCGGTGCACAACTCGGACCAGCCGGCCAGCAGCTGCGGGCCGCCGGCGGCCAGCACGCGCCCGGCCACCGGCGCCAACGCCAGCAACAGCCCCGCCAGCAGGGCCAGCGGGGCCAGGAGCCGGTGGAGGCGGGAGGCGCGCAGCATGGGCCGGATTCTAGACAAAGGGGCGCGCACGGCCAGTGACAGATGGTCCCAGCCGCGCGGCGGCGCTCAGTCCGCCGCCGCCACCGGGTCGAACACCGCCTGCAGCAGCGGCAGCACCTGCTCCAGCGAGGCGGCGATGCGGTGGCCCAGGGCGCGGGTGGCCGCGTCCGGCGCCACCAGGTCCGGGACCTGGATCGGGGTCATGCCCGCGGCCAGCGCGGCGCGCACGCCGGCGGGCGAGTCCTCCAGCACCAGGCAGCGCGCCGGCTCCACGCCCAGGCGGCTGGCGGCCAGCAGGTACACGTCCGGCGCCGGCTTGGGATGGGCCACGTCCGAGGCGGTGCAGACCACCGGGAAGTACGGCAGCAGGCCGGCCTGGCGCAGCTTGTGGCTGGCCAGCGGGTTGCGGGTGGAGGTGGCGACCGCGCGCGGGACGCCGCGCTCCTGCAGCCACTGCAGCAGGGCGAGGATGCCGGGACGGTGCGGGATGCCGGCATCGACCATGGCGCTGTACTCGGCGCCGGAGCGCTGCAGCAACGCATCGGCCTGGGCCTGGCCCAGGCGCTCGACCAGCATCGCGCGGCAGGCGGCATCGCCGGTGCCGACCATCTGCAGCCAGTAGTCCTCGGGCAGGTCGTGGCCGAGCGCGGCGGCGGCGCGCGCGTAGCAGCGGGTGATGGCGCGCTCGCTGTCCAGCATCAGCCCGTCCATGTCGAACAGCACCGCCTCCGGGGCGAATGGCAGCGGGGCCAGGCCCGCGCCGGCGCTCACGCGCCCGCTCCGGCGAACAGCGCGTCGAGGTCGGCCTGGCCGAGCTGGCGCCACTGTCCTTCCGGCAACCCGCCCAGCTCCAGCCTGCCCACCTGCGGCCGGTGCAGTGCCAGCACCCGGTTGCCGGCGGCGGCGAACATGCGCCGCACCTGGTGGTAGCGGCCCTCGTGCAGGACCAGGCGCGCGCGGCGCGGGCCCAGCACCTCCAGGCGCGCCGGCAGCAGCGGCGTGTCCTCGCCTTCCAGCACCAGGGTGCCGCTGGCGAACAGCTGCGCCTCGTCGCCGCGCAGGTCCTCGGCCAGCCCGGCCTCGTAGACCTTGGCCAGCTTCGACTTCGGCGAGACGATCCGGTGCAGCAGCTGGCCGTCGTCGGTCATCAGCAGCAGCCCGGTGGTGTCGCGGTCCAGCCGTCCGACGGTGGACAGCACCGGGTTGCGCAGGCGGAAGCGCGGCGGCAGCAGGTCGTAGACGATGCGGCCCGGGTCCTTGGTCGAGCAGGTGTAGCCGGCCGGCTTGTGCAGCATCAGCACCAGGCCCGGCGGCGGGTCCAGCGGCTGCCCGTCCACGCGCACGTTGTCGTGGTCCAGCGGGTCGTCCTGGTACAGCACCTCGCCATTGGCGTCGGTGACGCGGCCCTCGCGGAACATCCAGGCCACCTCCTTGCGGCTGCCGTAGCCCAGGTTGGCCAGGTGCTTGACCAGCTTCATCGACTTGCTCAACGCGACGCTCCCTTGGTTGCCTCGATCACCTTGAATCCCCCGGCTTCGGCCAGCACCCTGCGCTGGCCGAACGCCTGCGCCAGGGTGCCCTCGTACGGCAGGTGGCGGTTGGCCACCAGCAGCAGGCGCCCGCCGGGACGCAGCGCCCGCGCCGCCACCTCGATGAATCGCTGGCCCAGTTCCGGGCGGTCGCCGCGGTCGTGGGCGTGGAACGGCGGGTTGCTGACGATGAAGTCGTAGCCGCCCCGGGCCAGCCCGGCGGTGACGTCGTGCCAGTGGAAGCCCGGCGCGATGCGCGCCCCGGCAAGGTTGCGGCGCGCCAGCTCCAGCGCGCGGAACTCGGCCTCGTACAGGTCCAGCGCGGTCACGCCCGGGGCGCGTTCCAGCACCTCGGCGGCGAGGTAGCCCCAGCCGGCGCCAAGGTCGGCGCCGCGCCCGCGCAGGTCGGCCGGCAGGTGCGTGGCCAGCAGCGCCGAGGCGGCGTCGATCCGGTCCCAGGCGAACACGCCGGGGCGGCTGTGGAAGCGCCCGCCCGGCAGCGGCCGCACCGCGTCGCCGCCGCGCCACTGCGCGGCCAGCGCGGCGTCGCGCGGTCCCTGCAACGGCGGGGTCCAGAACACGCGGCAGTGGAACTTGGCCAGGTTGCCGTCCAGCCCGGCCAGCTGCTGCAGGTCCTTCTCCCGCGAGCGCGCGCCTTCGTCGTTGGCCGCGGCGGCCACCACGCGCGCGCCGGGCGCGGCCAGGTCCACGGCGCGTGCCAGCAGGGCGCGCGCCTCCTCGCGCTGGCGCGGCGGCAGCACCAGCACCAGCGCCGCCGCCGGCTCGTCGGCGGGCAGTTCCGGGACCGCGTCGATCCCGGCGCGCTGCAGCGCGTCGGCCAGCGGCCGCGAGCCCTGCTCGCAGCGCAGGCGCGAAAGGTCGTGGCGGCGCAGCGGCCAGCCGTCGCGCCCACGCAGGAACAGCACGCGGCCCTGCGGCCACGGCAGGACGCCGCCGTCGAACGGCAGCAGCAGGGCCTTGAGGGGTTCGTCTTCGGTGCTCACGCGGTCGGGAACGGGCGGCGGGGCTGGCCATTATCCGCCAGTCGCGGCAGTGCGCCGCAGCGGCCGGTGCGCGGGCAAAAAAAGAAGGCCAGCCTCCGCGGGGGAGGCTGGCCCGGGTTACGCGGCGTCATGGCCGGCGCCGCGTCGCCCTCTCGCAAGCTCAGAAGCGGTAGCTCACCCCGAGGGTGATGCCGCGGCCGTAGCGGTAGTAGCCCTGGCTCAGCAGCGGGTTGCCGTTGATGCTGTAGGTGTTGGCCTCGTCCAGCAGGTTGCGGCCTTCCAGCGAGAAGGTCAGGTGCTTGTCGTACTCGTAGGACACGTGCGCGGTGACCCAGGTGATCGGGTCGGCCACTTCGTTGAAGCCGGCGCCGAGCACGTTGGTCGCGGTGACGAAGCCGTCGGTGCGGTCGGCGGTGACGCCGCCCGACCACGGGCCACGCTCGTACATCACGCCCAGCGAGTACACCGACGGGGCGATGCCCTCCAGCGGGCGCTCCTCGCCGTCGACCCAGCTGCTGGACCAGTTGCGGGTGTACTGCGCGCGCACGCCGAAGCCGTTGTCCCAGAAGTGCTGGGCGCCGATCTCGTAGCCATGCACCTTGGCGTGGTCGCCGTTGATCGGGCGCATGATGTTGAACAGGGTCGGGCCGTCGGTGATGGCGTTGCCGGCGGCGTCGAGGATCGGGCCGACGCCGATGTCCTCGCCGGGCTCCCAGCTGGTGGTGATCTGGTTCTTGATCTTCTTGTAGTACACCGCGAAGTTGAAGATCGAGTTCTCGGCGAAGTACCACTCCAGCGAGGCGTCGGCCTGGTTGGCGGTGTACGGCTTCAGCTCGGCGTTGCCGCCGTAGATCTGGGTGAACTCGCCCCAGGACACGCTCTCGGTGGTGTTGGTCGGCGCCAGGGTGCTGACCGCCGGGCGTGCCATGGTCTTGGCCGCGCCCAGGCGCAGCAGCAGGTCCTCGCTGAAGTGCCAGCTGAAGTTGGCCGACGGCAGCGCGTAGGTGTAGTCCGAGGTCTGGTAGATCGAGCTGGGCTCGGCGTAGGTGGCGGTGTAGTTCCAGGCGCCGTTCTCGACGATCTTCGTGATCTTCGCGTCCCAGGCCTGGGCGGTGGTGCGGGTCTTGACCAGGCGCACGCCGGCGTTGGCGTCCCAGCGCTCGCCGGCCATCTCCAGCTCGACGTAGCCGGTCCAGGTCTTCTCCGTCACCCGGTAGCTTTCCAGCGGGTTCCACACCGGGCCGGCGGCGGCGTAGTCGTACGGGGTGCCGTCCGGGCGGGTGCCGTTGTAGGCCTTCAGCGCCTCGATGTAGGCCGGCACGTCGAACGCCAGGAACGAGCGCGGGAACACCGAGCCGGACTCGTCCATGAAGTGCGGCAGGTTGAAGCTGCGCGAGAGCACGTTGCCGCCCAGCAGGCCGACGTTGATCGCGTTGTCGCCGGAGTAGTAGTCGGCGCCGCCGTTGAGCGAGTTGTTGACCAGGTCGCGCGACTTCTTGCGCTGGTTGTGGCCGATCCCGAACTTGATCTTGTCGATGTTCAGTTCGCCCACGTACAGCTCGCCGCCGACGTTGCTGCCGGTGATCTGGTCGCGGACGTTGTCGCCGGCCAGCGAGAAGTAATGGGTGTTGAAGTCGGACGGCGCGCGTGGGCGGCTGGGGCGAGGTGTTCTCCGACGAGGGCTCGGCCTACTGGATCGCGGTGCGCGGCCTCAACGCGTATTCGCGCATGAGCGACGGCCGCTTGCCGAAGGGCCCGCTGCACGCGGTGTTCAACCGCGCCCTCGGCCTGCAGCGCGACCTGGACCTGTGCGCGCGGATCAACGGCGCCGGCGGCCGGGCGCGCGGCGAGCTGGCGCAGCTGTCGCGGCTGGTCAGCGAGGCGGCGGCCGCGGGCGACGCGGTGGCGCTGGCGATCTTCTCCGACGCGGCGCGGGAGTTGGCGGCGATCGCGCTGGCCCTGCACCGGGAACTGCGGTTCCCGGCCGGCACGCCGGTGCCGCTGTCCTGGTCCGGCGGCGCCTTCAGCGCCGGCGAACTGCTGCTGCAGCCGTTCCGCGAGGCCCTGGCCCGGGCCGATGCCGGGTTCGTGCCGACCGCGCCGAAGCATCCGCCGCACTACGGCGCGGCGCTGTATGCCGCGCGCCTGGCCGGCGTGTCCATCCCGGCCTGATTTCCCCCAAGGACAGCCGGGCCGCTCCTCCCCTCCATGGCCCGGCTGTCCGTCTTCTTCCGTGCATGGCGGACACCCGCCGGCACATGAAAAAGCCAGCCCCGCGGAGCTGGCCGGAAAACGTGGCGGCACCGGCCGCTGCATCAAGTAGTCCGCGCGCCGGGCCCATCCCGCGGGAGGATGGCCTGCGCGCCGCGCCCGCGCGGGCTCAGTCCTGGTACTGCAGCGGCACGCGCTTGACCGCGCACAGCAGGCGGTAGCTGCTGGTCTGGCTGTGCGCCACCACCTGCGCGGCCGGCACCCGGCTGCCCCACAGCTCGACCACGCTGCCGACCCCGGCGTGCGGGTGGTCGGTCAGGTCCACGGTGAGCATGTCCATCGACACCCGGCCGACGAGGCGCCCGGGGCGGCCATCGATCGCCACCGGGGTGCCGTTGACCGCGAACTGCGGGTAGCCGTCGGCATAGCCCATCGCCACCACACCCACCCGGGTGGGCGCCTCGGTGACGAAGCGCGCGCCGTAACCCACCGGTTCGCCCGCGGGCAGCTCGCGCACCGCGATCACCTTCGACTCCAGGGTCATCACCGGGCGCAGCTGCGCGGCCAGGTCGTGGTCCTGGGCGAACGGCGAGACGCCGTACAGCATCAGGCCCGGGCGCGCCCAGTCGCCGCGTGCCTGCGGCCAGCCCAGCAGCGCCGGCGAGTTGCAGATGCTGGTCTGGCCCGGCAGCCCGGCGGTGGCGCGGGTGAAGGTGTCCAGCTGCTCGCGGGTGCGCGCGCAGTCCAGTTCGTCGGCGCGCGCGAAATGGCTCATCTTCACCACCACGCGCACGTGCGGCAGCGCCTCCAGCCGGCGCCAGGTGGCGGCGTAGTCGTCGGCGCCGATGCCCACGCGGTGCATGCCCGAGTCCAGCTTCAGCCACACCGTCAGCGGCGCCGGCAGCGGCGTGCGCTCCAGCGCCTCCACCTGCCAGGGTGCGTGGACCACGCACCACAGGTCGTGCTGCAGCAGCAGCGGCAGTTCGGAAGCCTCGAAGAAGCCCTCCAGCAGCAGGATCGGCTTGCGGATCCCGGCCTCGCGCAGGACCAGCGCCTCCTCGATGCAGGCCACCGCGAAGCCGTCGGCCTCCGGCTCCAGCGCCGCGGCGCAGCGCAGCGCGCCATGGCCGTAGGCATCGGCCTTGACCACCGCCAGCGCGCGCCCGCCGCCGAGGCTGCGTGCCAGGCGGTAGTTGTGGCGCAGGGCGGAAAGGTCGATCAGGGCGCGGGCGGGACGCATGGCAGGCAGGGGGCAGCGGGAACGGGGAAGCGGTGTGCGGATGCGCGCCGGATCAGGGCGACATTGTCGCCGGAACCGGGCCCTTGCCGTCGCCGCGTGCGCCGCCGCGGCCGTAGCGCGAGATGTCCAGGCCCTCGCGGCGGATGCCGGTGGGCTGGCGCGCGATCACGTCGGCCAGGTAGCGGCCGGAACCGCAGGCCATGGTCCAGCCCAGGGTGCCGTGGCCGGTGTTGAGGTACAGGTTGCGCAGGCGGGTCTCGCCCACCACCGGGGTGCCGTCGGGCGTGGCCGGGCGCAGGCCGGTCCAGAACGTGGCCCGGGACAGGTCGCCGCCACGCGGGTAGAGATCGTTGACCACCTTCTCCAGGGTCGCGCGCCGGCGCGGATCCAGGCGCAGGTCGAAGCCGGCCACCTCGGCCATGCCGCCGACGCGGATGCGCTGGTCGAAGCGGGTGATGGCGATCTTGTAGGTCTCGTCGAGGATGGTCGAGGTCGGCGCCATCTCCGGATCGGTGATCGGGATGGTCAGCGAGTAGCCCTTGAGCGGGTACACCGGCAGGTCGATGCCCAGCGGCCGCAGCAGCCGCGGCGACCAGCTGCCCAGCGCCAGCACGTAGCGGTCGGCGGTCTCGACGCGGCCGTCGATGCGCACGCCGGTGACGCGCTCGCCATCGGACTCGATCGCCTCGATGGTCGCGCCGTAGCGGAACTCCACGCCCTGCGCCGCAGCCATCGCCGCCAGGCGCTCGCTGAACAGCTGGCAATCGCCGGTCTGGTCGCCGGGCAGGCGCAGGCCGCCCACCAGCAGGCCGGAGGCGGCGGCCAGCGCCGGCTCCACGCGGGCGATGCCGGCGCGGTCCAGCACCTCGTAGGGCACGCCGGCCTGCTCCAGCACCGCGATGTCGCGCGCCGCGGCGTCCAGCTGGGCCTGGGTGCGGAACAGCTGGGTGGTGCCCAGCTTGCGGCCTTCCCAGCTCAGCCCGGTCTCGCGCGCCAGCTCGTCCATGCAGTCGCGGCTGTACTCGGCCAGCCGCACCATGCGCTCCTTGTTCACCGCGTAGCGGCCGGCGGTGCAGTTGCGCAGCATCTGCCACAGCCAGCGGTACTGCGCCGGGTCGGAGGTCAGGCGGATCGCCAGCGGGGCGTGTTCCTGGAACAGCCACTTGATCGCCTTCAGCGGCACGCCCGGCGCCGCCCAGGGCGATGCATAGCCCGGCGAGATCTGTCCGGCGTTGGCGAAGCTGGCGCCGCGCGCCGGGCCCGGCTCGCGGTCGACCACGGCCACCTCGAAGCCGGCGCGCGCCAGATACCACGCGCTGGCCACGCCAATCACGCCACTGCCAAGAACCAGGACCCGCTGCATCGCACCCTCCGTCAGGAGCTTTCACTGCCCCGAAGCGCCGTAGCCATGGAATGCGCGCATACTACCGCCACGATTCCAGGATTATTTTCTGTTTTTCTTCCCGCCAGCCGGCCTTTGCACTGCCACAGGCCGCTTCCACGGAGGTTTCCATGCCCGCCCGCCCCGAACGCCTGCGCGGCGACCGTCCGCGCCACCTGGACCGGATCGACCGCCACATCCTGCGCATCCTGCAGGAGGAGGGCCGCATCTCCTTCACCGAGCTGGGCGAGCGCGTGGGCCTGTCGACCACGCCCTGCACCGAGCGCGTGCGCCGGCTGGAGCGCGACGGGGTGATCACCGGCTACCACGCCCGCCTCAATCCGCAGCACCTGGGCGCCAGCCTGCTGGTGTTCGTGCAGATCAGCCTGGCCTACAAGTCCGGCGACATCTTCGAGGAATTCCGCCGCGCCGCGCTGAAGCTGCCCAACGTGCTGGAATGCCACCTGGTCTCCGGCGACTTCGACTACCTGATCAAGGCGCGCATCACCGAGATGGCCTCCTACCGCCGGCTGCTGGGCAGCAGCCTGCTGACCCTGCCGCACGTGCGCGAGTCCAAGAGCTACATCGTGATGGAGGAGGTCAAGGAGACACTGGCGCTGGATGTGCCTGACTGACGGGATTGGTGATTGGTGATTGGCGATTGGTAACGCGGGCAAGCGGAGCGCAGCCGGGATCGGCTTGCAACGCGCGCGGAACGCACAAAGAAAGACGGCGGCCCCTGGGCCGCCGTTCTTCATTGCACCACCGGCGCCGGGGCTCAGCGCGCCCAGCGCACCGCCGAGGCGGTCAGCGGCAGCACCTGCGCGGTCAGCGGACGGTCCTGCTCCAGCAGGCCGATGGCGTTGGCCAGGATCGCGGCGGCCTCGCGCTGCAACGGGTCCGGGCGCTTCTCGGCCGCCTTCTCGCGCTCGGCGTCCTTGACCACGTCGCGCTCGCTGGCGGTCAGGCCGTCGTCGAAGTCCTCGGCCAGCGGATCCAGCTCCAGGCCCTTCTCCTTGCGGATCGCCTGGCGCTCCTTGCGCTGCTTCTCCTGGCGCTCGCGCTCGGCGCGGCGCTCGGCCTCGTTGAGCGACAGGTACTTCTTCGCCGCTTCCTCGCGGTAGCGCGCCACGTCCTCGCTCCACCACTGGAACTCCAGGTCGTCGGCGATGCGGCGCGCATGCATGGCCTGCAGGCGCGGCAGCAGCGGCTGGAAGTTGCCGTAGCGCTCGTGCGGCACCGCGGCGATGCGGGTCCACGGCAGGGCGTTGTCGTAGGTGCTCTCGCCGAACTCGTTGGCGTCCACGCTCAGCGGGTAGGCGATGTCGGGGACCACGCCCTTGTGCTGGGTGCTGCCGCCTTCGATGCGGAAGAACTGGGCGATGGTCAGCTTGACGTGGCCAAAGCGCGGGCCCTCGGAAGCCGGCCAGCGGTCCAGGTCGACCAGGTTCTGCACCGTGCCCTTGCCGAAGGTGGTCTCGCCGATGATCAGGGCGCGGCCGTAGTCCTGCATCGCCCCGGCGAAGATCTCCGAGGCCGAGGCCGAGGCACGGTTGACCAGCACCGCCAGCGGGCCGTCCCAGGCCACGCCCGGCTTGTTGTCGCTGTTGACCGTGACCCGGCCGCCGGACTCGCGCACCTGCACCACCGGACCGCGGTCGATGAACAGGCCGGTCAGCTGCACCGCCTCGTCCAGCGAGCCGCCGCCGTTGTTGCGCAGGTCCAGGACCACGCCGTCCACGCCCTCTTCCCGGAAGCGCGCCAGCAGGTTGGCCACGTCGCGGGTGGCGGAGGTGTAGTCGCTGCCATTGCGGCGGCGGCCCTCGAAGTCCTGGTAGAAGGTCGGCAGCTCGATCACGCCGATCTTGCGCGCCGGCAGGCCGTCCTGCGCCGGGATGTTGTACAGCTTGCTCTTGGCCGCCTGCTCGGACAGCTGCACCCGCGCGCGGGTCAGGGTCACGGTGCGGTGCTCGCCGTCCAGGCCATCCTCGGCCGGGATGTACTCCAGCCGCACCTGGGTGCCCTTGGCACCGCGGATCTTGGCGACCACGTCGTCGATGCGCCAGCCGATCACGTCCTCGACCGGCCCGGACTTGCCCTGGCCCACCCCGACGATGCGGTCGCCGGCCTTGAGCGTGCCGTCCAGGGCCGCCGGGCCGCCGGGGATGATCTCGCGCACCACCACCACGTCGTCCTGGCGCTGCAGCTGGGCACCGATGCCCTCCAGCGACAGCGACATGGCCTGGTTGAAGTTCTCGGCCGTGCGCGGGTTGAGGTAGTTGGTGTGCGGGTCGATCGAGGCGGTGTAGGCATTGAGGAAGATCGAGAACACGTCCTCGCTCTTGAGCTGGTCCACCGAGCGGGCCAGCTGGGCGTAGCGCTTCTCCAGCGTCCTGCGGATCTCCTCCGGCTCCTTGCCGGCCAGCTTCAGGCGCAGCCAGTCGTTCATCACCGACTTGCGCCACAGCGCGTCCAGCTCGGCGCCGTCGGCGGCCCACGGCGCGTTCTCGCGGTCGTATTCCCAGCGCTCGTTGCCGCTGAAGTCGAAGTTGCCTTCCTGCAGCAGCTTCTGCGCGTAGGCCACGCGCTCGACCACCCGCTGCCGGTACACCGAGAACATGGCGAACGCGGGGCTCGGGTCGCCGCCGCGCACGGCGTCGTCCAGCTGCAGGCGGTAGGGCTCGAAGCGCTGGATGTCGGCCGCGGTGAAGTACTGCTTGTTGCCGTCCAGCGCCTCCAGGTAGCGGCGGAAGATGTCCTCGGACATCGCGTCGTCGGCCGGGCGCGGGCGGTAGGCGTAGCGGCTGTCCGACAGCAGGCCGTAGACCAGGCGGGTGGTGGTGGACTGGTCCGGGGTCGGCGCCACGGCCACCTGCGCGGGGGCGTCGGCGCGCGCGAGCAGCGCCGCGGGGGCGGCCAGCAGGAGGGCGAACAGTGCTGCGGTGATTCTGGAATTCATGCGGGGGCTCGGGCCGGAGGCGGCCGTTGGAAATCGGGCGTCACCGCCACTGGGACCACGGCCGGCGCCGGAAGTTGCCGGACGGTCCCGTGGGTGCACGGGGACGTTCCGCCGCAGGCTAGCCGCTGCGGCGTAGGGAAAGGTGAACGGAAACGGCGTGGCGACGGGGCGCGACGGGGCCGGCGCCCGCGGAGGAGAAGGGCCGCGCGCGGCCGGCTCAGGCCGCCACCCCGGCGCCGGCCGCCTGGCGGTCGGCGTGGTAGGACGAACGTACCATCGGCCCGGAGGCGACGTGGCTGAAGCCCAGCTGGTAGCCGTACTCCTCCAGCGCCTTGAACTCCTCGGGGGTCCAGTAGCGCATCACCGGGTGGTGGTGCGCGGTCGGCTGCAGGTACTGGCCGATGGTGACCATGTCCACGTCGTGCGCGCGCAGGTCGCGCAGGGTCGCCTGCACCTGCTCAAGGGTCTCGCCCAGGCCCAGCATGATCCCGGACTTGGTCGGGATCGACGGATGCTGCGCCTTGAAGTTCTTCAGCAGGGTCAGCGACCACTGGTAGTCCGCGCCCGGGCGCACGTTGCGGTACAGGTCCGGGACGGTCTCGATGTTGTGGTTGAACACGTCCGGCGGGTTCTTCGCCAGGATTTCCAGCGCGCGCTCCATGCGCCCCTTGCCGCGGAAGTCCGGGGTCAGGATCTCGATCCGGGTGCCGGGAGCGCGCTCGCGGATGGCGGCGATGCAGTCGACGAAGTGCTGGGCGCCGCCGTCGCGCAGGTCGTCGCGGTCCACGCTGGTGACCACCACGTACCTCAGGCCCATGTCGGCCACGGTCTGGCCGAGGCTGGCCGGCTCGTCCGGATCCGGCGGCTTCGGGCGGCCGTGGGCCACGTCGCAGAACGAGCAGCGGCGGGTGCAGACCTCGCCGAGGATCATGAAGGTCGCGGTGCCGTGGCCGAAGCACTCGTGGATGTTCGGGCAGCTGGCCTCCTCGCACACCGTGACCAGGCGGTTGGCGCGCAGCTTGGCCTTGAGGTTCTGCACGGCGTTGCCGGACGGGATGCGCACGCGGATCCACGAAGGCTTGCGCAGCACCGGGGCGTCGGCGAACTGCACCGGCGAACGGCCGATCTTGTCCCCGCCCAGCTGCTTGGCCCCGGCCTGCAGCGGAGCCGCCGGGGCGGCAGGTTCGGACAGGACCTGAAGCGGGATGGTGCGGGGAGCGGCGTCAGTCATGGCGCCTATTGTAGGCCGCCGCCGCGCCCCGCGCCCGGCACCAGCAGTGCCGGGACCGGAACGCCCGGTGGCGGCGGATGGAACGGACGGGGCCAGCCCCCACTGTCCGCGCCTGCGGCGCAGCTGGATGGCACCCCACTCCGGGTACGGGAGAACGAAGCCACGCGCCCGGCGCGCCCGCGGACGCGGTAGCGCGGGGGATGGGGCAAGCAGGCCATGGATGGCCCGTGGTCGCGCATCGGAGCCAGGGCGGCGAGCGGGAGGGGGAAGCCCCGGGCAGTGCGGCCAGGCCAGCGGCGCGCGGCAACGCTTCACGCACGCCGGCACCCGGTTTCATTCCCGGCGCACGCAGCGCCGGTCTTCATTCCCCGCCTGGCGCGGCGGAGAGGTCGGGCAGCCCCGCCTGGGGCCGCAGCTCCAGCCCGAACTGGCGCGCGACCTGCTCCAGCAGCACCGGCTTGACCGCGTCCATCGAGGACGGGCCGCCCAGGTCCTGCAACGAGGTCACGCGCAGCCCCTGGTAACCGCAGGGATTGATCCGGTGGAACGGCTCCAGGTCCATGCCGATGTTGAACGACAGGCCGTGGAAGCAGCAGCCGCGGCGCACGCGGATGCCCAGCGCCGCGACCTTGGCCCCGCCCACGTACACGCCCGGCGCGCCCTCGCGGCGCTCGCCGCCGATGTTCCATTCGCCGAGCGTGTCGATGATCGCCTGCTCGATCCGGCACACGTACTCGCGCACGCCCACGCCCAGCCGGCGCAGGTCCAGCAGCGGGTAGAGCACGATCTGGCCGGGGCCGTGGTAGGTCACCTGGCCGCCGCGGTCCACGTGCAGCACCGGGATGTCGCCCGGCGCCAGCACGTGCTCGGGCTTGCCGGCCTGGCCGAGGGTGAACACCGGCTCGTGCTCGACCAGCCACAGCTCGTCCACGGTGTCGCCATCGCGCGCGTCGGTGAAACGCTGCATTGCCCGCCACACCGGCTCGTAGGCCTGGCGGCCGAGGTCGAATACCCGCGCCGGGCGCAGGGCGCGGGCCGGCGCCGCGGAGGCGCCGCAGGCGTTCACAGCGTCCATTTCACTTCCGGATGGTCGCGCAGCGCCTGGTGGGCGCGCTCGTACTGCTCGCGGCTCTGGGCGCGGAAGCCGATCCGCACCGAAACGTAGCGGCCGTTGGAGGAATGGCGCCACTGCACGCTTTCCTCCAGCACTTCCACGCCGGTGGCGGCCAGCAACCGGGGCAGTTCGGTCTCCAGGCCCTTGTCGGCCGCGCCCATGGCGCTGAGCTCGAAGGTGCCGGGGAACTGGAAGCCGTGCTCGGGGTTGTCGGACTTGATTTCCATCGGGGCATTATCAGGGCCTGCGTGCGCGAACCCAAGCGGCGGTGCGTTGCAACGCACCGGTGCGGCCATGCACGCCCCGCGGACGCTCCGCATGCGATTCAATGCGCGTCCCTCCCCCACCACCTCCCCCGCCCAAGGATCCCGCCCATGCCCGCTCCCGCACGGACGCGACCCCCGCGCGTCCCCACCGCCGCGTTGTTGTTGGTCTTCCTGTTCCCCGCCGCGGCCATCGCCGCCCCGCAATGCAGCAACAGCCGCCTCAGCGAAACTCCGCCGGCGGTGAACTTCCGCGTCGACAACGACCTGTTCGGCGGCGAGAACCAGGACCAGGGATACACCAATGGCGCGGTGATCACCCTGGTCTCGCCCAACCTGGCCGACTACACCGACGACCCCTGCCTGCCGCGCCCCGCGCGCTGGATCAACCGCTACCTGGAGCGGCTGCATCCCGGCCGCTTCGAGCAGCAGAACATGGTGTTCAGCATCAGCCAGAGCCTGTACACGCCCACCGACTACAGCCGCGCCGACCTGATCCCCGACGACCGCCCGTACGCGGCGATCCTGATGGCCAGCTTCGGCTACAACGCGCGCAGCGGCGACAGCCTGCGCACCACCCAGCTGCAGCTGGGCGTGATCGGCCCGGCGGCCCTGGGCAAGCAGGTGCAGAGGGCGGTGCACCACGTGTTCGACGGCGAGGACTTCCGCGGCTGGGACAACCAGCTGCACAACGAGCCGCTGCTGGGCATCGTGCACGAACGCATGCACCGCTGGGGCGACAGCGAGGGCAACGCCGGCGGCTGGGGCTGGGACGCGATCGCGCACTACGGCGGCGCCCTCGGCAACCGCGCCACCTACGTCAACACCGGCCTGGAACTGCGCTGGGGCTGGCGCCTGCCCGACGACTTCGGCAGCACCCCGCTGCGTCCAGCCGGCGAGAACACCGCGCCGGCGCGCGAACGCCTGTCGGGCTGGTCCTGGCACGTGTTCGCCACCTCCGACGTGCGCGCGGTGGCGCGCGACATCACCCTGGACGGCAACACCTTCCGCAGCAGCCACAGCGTGGACAAGCGGCCGCTGGTGGGCGAGGTCGGCTACGGGATGGCCGTGACCCACGGCCGCTGGAAGTTCGCGCTGGCGCGCTACCACGGCGCGCGCGAGTTCGAGAGGCAGAAGGAGCGGCCGGTGTTCGGCAGCTTCACCATCAGCCGGATGCTGTAGGCCCGGCCGGGAAGCCGGCGCCGCCGCGCGGCGGCGCCGGGGGAACGCGCCTTACTGGGCGACGGTGACCGCGGCCGAGGGCACCCAGCCGCGCTGGCCGACCTCGTTTTCGACCTCGAGCATGGTGCCCTGCTTGCCGCCGGTCGGGAACAGCAGCATGCCGGTGCGCAGCTCGGCCACGACGTCGGCGTCGGCGCTGGGCTGGGCCAGCAGGCGCGCGGTACGGCGCAGGGCCAGGGTCTGGCTGGCCAGCAGCTCCGCGTCCGCGTCCATGTCCGGCGCCACCACCGCCGCCGGCGCCGGCGCGGCAACCGCCGGTTCGGCGGCGGGCGCGGCGGCGACGGGGGCCGGCTCCGGTTCCGGCGCAGCGGCCGGCACGGGGGCCGGAGCCGCGGCGGCGGCCACCGGGGCGGGCGCCGCGCCCGTCCGCAGCGCCGCCGGGGCGTCCTTGGGCACGCCCAGCAGGCCCAGGGCGACGGACATCATCCCCTGCGGGCGCCCGGTGCGCTGCGCGGCCAGCCGGCGCAGGGCCGGCTCCATCTTCTCGAAGGCCTCCTCGTAGGCCTTCTTGATCACCTTGCCGATCTCGGTGTTTTCCCAGCTGCTGTAGTGGATCCCGCCGCGCACGCCGGCCTGGGCCTGCTGCGCGCGCAGCGCCGCGTCCCAGGCCTTGTCGGAGATCTTGGCCTCGCCGCTGACGGTGGCCACCTGCTCGGAGGTGCGCGCATCGATCAGGGTCAGCACCACCTCCGCGTTCTGGCGCCGGGTGGACACGCCGGCGCGGCCGGCGCCGGTGATCCCGCGCAGCAGGCCGCGCTTGGCCTCGGCCTCGACCCCGAAGCTGCTGCCGCCGGCATTGGCGTTCTGCGAGACGATGTCCGGGACCAGCACGAAGTCGGCGGCGCGGATCTGGCCACCGCCGACGTTGTGGCCCTCGCGCAGCTGGCCGGCCGCGGCCAGCTCCTGCTCGGCACGGATCGCGGCCAGGCCGGCGCCGCGGTCGACCACGGTGAAGCAGCGCGATTCGTTGACCAGCACCCGCAGCATGCGGGTCGGGGCCGACAGGCCGTAGCTGGCCCACAGCTCGTCGCCGTCGTCCGGCTCGGAGATGCGCACGGTGCCGATCGGCTCGCTGCAGGTGGAGCCGAACAGGGCGGCGCGGGCGTCCGGCGCCCAGGCCGCCGTGGCGAGGACCGCGCCCAGCACCAGGGCACGGGACGGAAGATGCGGATGGCTCATGGTTTCCCCTTGGATTGCTCTGGCGCCTGGTTGCGGCGCGCAGGAAGCCAAGTTTAACGAAACCTTCATTTCAATGAACAAGGCCGGGAGGCCACCCTCCCGCAAAAGGAAAAGGCCGGCAAAGCGCCGGCCTTCCCCGGAACCGCCGCGCTCAGCGGGCCAGTTCGGTGCTGGTCGAGTTGACCCAGCCGCGGTTGCCGAGTTCGTCCTCGACTTCCCACATCGCCCCGTCCTTCTGCCCGGTCGGGTACAGCAGCATGCCAGGCTCCAGGTCGCGCACCGCCTTGCCGGTGCCCTTGGCGTTGGCCAGCATGCGCGCCGCGCGGGTTACGCGCAGGGCCTGGATCGGGCTGGCCGCCGAGGCGTCCTCCGGCAGGCCGCCGAGCTGGGCGACCAGGTTGGTGTAGGCCTGCAGGTAGGCCAGGGTGATGACCTGGCCGATCTCGGTGTTGGCGTAGCCGCCGACGCCGGCCGCGCCCAGGCCGCTGCCCGAGAACAGGTTGCCGCGCGCGCCGAAGCCGATGTCGGTCTTCTTGGCGCTGCCCTCGGCCAGCGCCACCTGCTCGGAGGAGCGCACGTCGGTGACCGTCAGCACCACGTCGGCGGTCTTCTTCTTGAAGTTGAGGCCGCCGAGCACCTGCCCGGCACGGCCGCCGACCAGGCCGCTGAGCAGGCCGCCGACCGCGTTGCCGCCGGCGTCGCTGTTCTGCGAGATCAGGTCAGGCACCAGCACGTAGTCGGCCGCCTTGACCTGGCCCTTGCCGACGTTGGAGCCGCGGCGCAGGTTGCCGTCCGCCGCCAGCGCGCGCTCGTTCTGCGCGGCGGCCATGCCGGCGCCGCGGTCGACCAGGGTGAAGCAGCGCGAGCGCGACACGAACACCTTGATCAGGCGCGAGGGCTCCGGGAGCTGGTGGCCGCTCCACCAGTTCACCCCATGCTCCGGTTCCAGTACCGAGATCGTGCCCAGCGGCTTCTTGCATACCGGGATCTCCGCCGCCTGCTGCTGGCGCAGTTCCTGCGCGCTGTGCCGTTGCGCCATGGCCGGAGCGGACACAAGCGCCACCGTCAACGCAGCGCCGAGCGCCGCGCGTACTGCCTTCCTATTGCCCATGTTTTTCCCCGTTGGAGATTTGCACAAAGCGCGGGCAATCCCGCCCGCCACGCGCGACCTCGGCAGGCAACGCGCCGGCCGAGGATAAACGATGGAATAACCCGGGCGGGCGCCACCCGTCGGGAGGCGCGGTCGCGCGCAACGAAAACAGCCGGCGCGGGGCCGGCTGTTTCCAGGGCGTTGCGTGGGCGATCCGTCAGGATTCCCACCACATCCAGAACGCGTCCCACAGGCGCTTGAAGAAACCGGCCTCCTCGACCGCGCCGGTGGCCACCAGCGGCGCCTCGGCGATGACCTGGCCGTCCAGCGACACCTTCACCGTGCCGATCTGCTGCCCGGCGGCAATCGGCGCCACCAGCGAGCGCGGCACTTCCATCGCCGGCTTGAGGTCGCCGTAGCGGCCACGGGCCACGCTCACCAGCAGCGGCTCGGCCACGCCCAGCTGCACCTGGTCGGCCTTGCCCTTCCACACCTTCAGCGAAGCCACCGGCTTGCCGGGCTCGTACAGGCGGTGGGTCTCGTGGAAGCGGAAGCCCCAGTTGAGCAGGGCCAGGCTGTCGTCGGCGCGCTGGCGCTCGGAGGCGCCGCCCATCAGCACCGCGATCAGGCGCTGGTCGCCGCGCTGGGCCGAGCTCATCAGGCAATAGCCGGCCCTGGAGTGGTGCCCGGTCTTGATGCCGTCGACCGAGGAATCGCGCCACAGCAGCAGGTTGCGGTTCGGCTGGGTGATGCCGTTGACCGTGAATTCCTTGATCTTGTTGTACGCGTACTGCTCCGGGTAGTCGCGCACGAAGGCGCGGCCCAGCAGCGCCAGGTCGCGCGCGGTGCTGTAGTGCCCTTCCGCCGACAGGCCGTGGGCGTTGACGAAGTGGCTGTTCTTCATGCCGATCTTCGCCGCGTAGCTGTTCATCAGGTCGGCGAACGCCTCCTGGGTGCCGGCCACGTGCTCGGCCAGGGCGATCGCGGCGTCGTTGCCCGACTGCACCGCCATGCCCTTCTCCATCTCCTCCAGCGGCGCGGTCTGGTTGACCGGGAAGCCGCTGAAGCTGCCGTCGGTGCGCGCGCCGCCCTCGCGCCATGCGCGCTCGCTCATCAGCACCTGGTCGTCGGGCCGGACCCGGCCGGCGGCCATTTCCGCGGCGATCACGTAGGCGGTCATCACCTTGGTGATGCTGGCCGGTTCCACCCGCTCGTCGACGTTCTCCCCGGCCAGGATCTGGCCGGTGGCGTAGTCCATCACCAGCCAGGCGGTGGCCTGGGAGGGACGCGGCGCCGGCGGGATCGCGACCGGGGCCGGCGCGGCGGCGGCCGGCGCCGCCGGGGCGGGTGCCGGCGCCTGGGCGCTGGCCAGGCCGAAGGCGAAGGTGGCCACCGCGGCGAGGGCGGCGAGCATGCCTGGGGAACGGAACTTCATGGAAACGGGAACTCCTGCGGCAACCGGCTCGCGGCCGGGCGGAAGGGAAGGACGAAAGGACGGATTGTAGCCCCGGCTCAGTCGCGCACCGGCTGCGGGGTACCGAATCCCAGACCGGCGATGCGCAGTGCAAGTTCCGCCGGGTCGCCGGCGGCCGGCACCCGCAGGCGCCACAGGGTGCGCCCGCCGCTGACCACGTCCTCCAGGCGCGCGTCGCTGATGCCCGCGGCCAGCAACCGTTCCAGGGCGCGGCGGGCATTGTCGGCGCTGGAGAAGCTGGCCACCTGCAGCAGGGTCGACGCAGCGGCGGCCGGCGCGGCGGGGGTGGCGGCTGCCGGCGCGGCGGCAGCGGGCGGCGGATCCGGTGGCAGCGCCTGCACCAGCTGGTCCAGGGCGGTGGCCGGGGTGGCCGGCGCGGTCTGCACCGGCGCGGGCGTGGCCGGGCGCGCAGCGGGGGTGGCGGCGCGGCCGGCGTAACGGGTGCCGTCGTCCTCGCCCGGAACCAGCGCGCGCACCTCGACCCGCCCGGTACCGCGCGGATGGATGCCCAGCTTGACCGCCGCGGCGTAGCTGAGGTCGATCACCCGGCCCTCGTGGAACGGGCCGCGGTCGTTGACCCGCACCACCACCGACTTGCCGTTGTCCAGGTTGGTGACGCGGGCGAAGCTGGGCAGCGGCAGGGTCTTGTGCGCGGCGGTGAAGGCGTACATGTCGTACACCTCCATGTTCGAGGTGCGGCGGCCGTGGAACTTGGCGCCGTAGTAGGAGGCGATGCCCTGCTCGACGTAGCCGTGCGGGCGGTCCAGCACCTTGTACTGCTTGCCCAGCACCGTGTACGGCGAGCGGTTGCCGACCGGCGAGCGCGGCTCGTCGGTCACCACCGGCTCGGGGATGCAGTCGACGTTGGGCAGGTGGTCGGGGAGCCGGTCAGGCACCCCGGGCTTGTACAGCCCACCGGCCGTGTAGTGGCCGCGGGTGGACGGGTCCTCCTGCGCCGGCGGGTAGTAGACCCCGGCGCAGTCGCCGGCCGGCGCGGCGCCCGCGGGCGCGCCGCCGGCCCCGCCCGTGGACGGGGCCGCAGGCTTCTTCGGCGCGCTGCCGCAGGCGGCCAGCGCAAGCGCGGCCAGCACCATGGCGGCGCGCAGCCCCAGGGTCCGGGCCCGGCGCCGGGTCATGCCGGCGGGATCTCCCGCCCGGCGATCGCCTCCGACAGCTGGAACACCGCCATCGCGTACATCTTGGAGATGTTGTAGCGGGTGATCGCGTAGTAGTTCTGGAAGCCCAGCCAGTACTGCGGGCCGTTGCTGCCGGCCAGGCTGACCGGGGTGGCGGTGGCGCCCGCCGGCACCGGCGCCTGCGGGGTGTAGCCGCGCGCGGCCAGCTCGGCCAGGCTGTGGGTGGGCGCCCACTCGGACGGCTCGAACGGCTCGCGCCCCGGCTCCAGGGTGGCCGGCACCGCGACCAGGCCGCCGCGCACCCAGCCGCCCTTCTCCACGAAGTAGTTGGCGACCGAGGCGAACACGTCGTCGAGGCTGCCGAACAGGTCGCGGCGGCCGTCGCCGTCGCCGTCCACCGCGTACTCGCGGTAGCTGGAGGGCATGAACTGGCCCATGCCCATGGCGCCGGCGTAGCTGCCCTTGAGCGCGGCGATGTCGAGCTTTTCCTCGCGACCCAGCGCGAACAGCTGCGCCAGTTCCTCGCGGAAGAACAGCTCGCGCCGCACCTCGCGCTCGAGCTTGGCCGGGTCGCCGCTGCGCGGGTAGCGGAAGGCCAGGGTGTACAGCGCGTCGAGCACCGAATAGCGGCCGGTGTTGGCGCCGTAGCTGGTCTCCACGCCGATGATCGCCACGATCACCTCGGCCGGCACGCCGGTTTCGGCCTCCACCTTCGCCAGCTTCGCCCGGTGCTGTTCGAGGAAGCGGCGGCCACCGTCGATCCGGGCCTGGCTGATGAACATCGGCCGGTACTCGTGCCAGGGCTTGACCCGCTCGGCCGGTCGCGACATCGCCGCGACCACGCTGTCGAGGAAGTTCGCCCGGGCCAGGGTGGCCTCGATCTCGGCGGCGGGAATGCCGTAGCGCTCGCTGGTCTGGGCGACGAAGCGCGCGCGCGCCAGCTCGAACGGCACCGGGGTGAGGTCCACCGGCGCGGCGGCCGGGGCCTCGGGCCGGGCCTCGGCCGGCGTGGACGTGGCGGCCACCGGGACCGCGTCCGGCGGGTTCTGGGACACGACGCCGGCGCGGGGCGTGCAGCCCAGCAGTCCGGCGAGGATCAGGCCGGTCAGCACACGGCCGCGCGTTGCGGGCTTCCTGGTCATCGAAGGCAGATTAGCATGCGCGCGCAAGGCCGCGCAGGCATTGGGATTTCCCGCTTCAGTGCCAGGCATGGACCGGACGGTGGCTGCGCACCGCCATCACCAGCCCCAGCCCGGCCAGCAGCGACACCGCCGAGGTGCCGCCATAGCTCAGCAGCGGCATCGGCACGCCGACCACCGGCAGCAGGCCGGAGACCATGCCGCCGTTGACCAGCACGTAGACGAAGAAGGCCAGGCCCAGCGAGCCGGCCAGCAGCCGCGAGTAGCCGTCGCGCGCCTGCGCCGCGATCCACAGGCAGCGCCCGATCACGAACAGGTACAGGGCCAGCATGGTGGCCACGCCGATCCAGCCGAACTCCTCGCTGAGCACGGCGAAGGCGAAGTCGGTGGTCTGCTCGGGGATGAAGTTCAGGTGCGACTGGCTGCCCTCGCCCCAGCCCTTGCCGGTGAGGCCGCCGGAACCGATCGCGATCTTGGACTGGATGATGTTCCAGCCGGCTCCCAGCGGATCGCGCTCCGGATCGAGGAAGGTCAGGATCCGGTCCTTCTGGTACGGCCGCAGCAGCCAGAACCAGGCCACCGGCGCCACCGCGGCCACGCCGCCGATGCCGACCCCGACCCACCACCACGGCAGGCCGGCCAGCAGCAGGGCGAACACGCCGCTGCTGGCGATCAGCATCGCCGTGCCGAAGTCCGGCTGCAGCAGGATCAGCCCGGTCGGCACCGCGATCAGCACGCCGGTGGCCAGCACCGTCGGTACCCGCGGCGGCAGGGGCCGCGAGTGCAGGTACCAGGCGACCATCATCGGCAGGGCGATCTTCAGCAGCTCCGAGGGCTGCAGGTAGAACACGCCGAGGTTGAGCCAGTGCCGGCCGTGCTTGCCGGTGCCCACCAGCAGCACCGCCAGCAGCGGCAGCAGCGACAGCGCGTACACGATCGGCGACCAGGCACGCAGGCGGATCACCGAGACCCGCGAAAGCGCCCACATCGCCAGCACGCCCAGGGCGAAGCGCGCGCCCTGGGCCTTGACCAGCGCGGCGCCGCCGGAGGGGCCGCCGGCGCTGTACAGCACCGCCAGGCCGAACGCCATCAGCCCGGCCAGGGCCAGGCACAGCGGCCAGTCCAGGGTGCGCACGAAGCGCCCGGCCAGGTCCAGCAACCAGCGCAGGAAATCCCTCATGGGTCGCCTCCCTCCTGGTCGGGCGCGGGTCCGGGGGACGCCGGGGCGGCGGGCGCGTCCCCGCCGGGCCCGGCAGGCGGGGCAGGCGACACCTGCGTGCCGGTGCCGTTGTCGGTGCCGTTGTCGCCGCGCCTGCCATCGCCGCTGCCGCCGCCGGCCGCGGGCGTGGCCTGGCGCAGCAGGTGCGGCTGGCGCCGGATCCAGCTGCCGAAGCTGTTGCCGGCGGGATTGCGGTCGCTGGCCAGGGCCGGGGTGCGCCGCGACGCCACCGGCGCGGCCGGCACCGCGGCGGCATCCCCGCCCGCGCCGGCGGATGGCGTGCCCTCCCCGGGCTGCCCCGCCGCGTCCAGCGGCGCGCACCCGGCGCCGCCCTCGCTGCAGGAGGCAGGCTGCGGGGCGCCGTCCAGCGGTTCCAGCCCGTCCGGCAGCTTGCCCAGCAGCCAGGCGTCGAAGATCTTGCGCGCGATCGGCGCGGCGGTGCTGCCGCCGTAGCCGCCGCCCTCCACCGCCACCGCCACCGCGATCTGCGGGTCCTCGGCCGGGGCGAAGCCGATGAACAGCGCGCGGTGGCGCAGGTGCATGGGGAGGCTGCGCGGGTCGACCGCGCTGGTGCCGCGGCGGCTGACCACCTGCGCGGTGCCAGTCTTGCCGGCGATCCGGTACGGCGCACCGACGCCGATCGCGCGCGCGGTGCCGCCGGGGCCGTGCACGGTCATCTCCATGCCCTCGCGCACCACCCGGAGGTTGTCCGGGCGCTCGCTGATCCGCTCCGGCTCGCCGCCGGGCAGCGGCGCCCACGGCGCGTCGAAGCGGTCGCGGCGCGCCTCCACCAGGCGCGGACGGCGCAGCCGGCCCTCGTCGGCCAGGGCACCGGTGGCGCGCACCATCTGCAGCGGGGTGACCTTCCAGTCGCCCTGGCCGATCGAGATGTTCACGGTGTCGCCGGGATACCAGCGCTCCTTGCGCTGCTTCATCTTCCACGCCGGGGTGGGCAGGATGCCCGAGCTCTCGCCGACCAGGTCGATGCCCGAGGGCTGGCCGAAGCCGTAGTGCACCAGGAAGCGCTCGATCCGCTCGATGCCCATGTCCAGCGCCAGCTGGTAGTAGTACGTGTTGACCGAATCGGCGATCGACTTGCGCGCATCGGTCCAGCCATGGCCGCCGCGGTGCGAATCGCCCCAGCCACGGCTGGTGCCGGGCAGGTAGAACATGCCGGTCGAAAGCGTGCGGTCCTCGGGCCGGCGCACGCCGCTGTCCAGGCCGGCCAGGGCCAGGAACGGCTTGAGCGTCGACCCGGGGGCCACGCCGCCGAGCACCGCGCGGTTGAACTGCGGGCGCGAGGGGTTGTCCATCAGCGCGCGGTAGTCGGCGTGGGAGATGCCGTTGACGAACAGGTTGGGGTCGTACGACGGCAGGCTCACCAGCGCCAGGATCTCGCCGGTGCGCGGATCCATCGCCACCGCCGTGCCCTCCAGGTCGCCGAACGCGGCCACGGTGGCGCGCTGCAGCTCGGCGTCGATCGACAGGCGCAGGTCCGCGCCCGGACGCGCCGGCACCCGGCCCACGGTGCGCAGGGCGCGGCCCTGGACGTTGGTCTCGATCTGCTCGTAGCCGACCTTGCCGCGCAGCACGTCCTCGTAGGCGCGCTCGATCCCGGTCTTGCCGATGTGGGTCAGCGCGCTGCCACCCTCGCCCAGCGTCTCCAGGTCCTTCTCGTCGATCCGGCCGACGTAGCCGATCACGTGCGCGAACAGCTCGCCGTAGGGGTAGTGCCGGGTCAGGTACGGCTCCATCTCCACGCCCGGGAAGCGCCAGCGGTTGACCGCGAACGCGGCCATCTCCTCGTCGGTGAGGCGCAGCTTCAGGGTGATCGGCCGGAAGCCGCGCCCGGCCTTGCGCTCGCGGCGGAAGCGCTCGATGTCGTCCTCGTCCAGCCGGATCAGCCGGCCGAGCTCGGCCAGCAGCTTCTCGGTGTCGCCGGCCTTGTCCGGGACCACGTCCAGGCGGAAGGCGGGCACGTTCTCGGCCAGCAGCCGGCCCTGGCGGTCGTAGATCATGCCGCGCGCGGGCACCACCGGCCGCGGGCGGATGCGGTTGGCCTCCGAGCGGGTGGCGTAGTCGTCGTGCTGCAGCACCTGCAGGCGGAAATACCAGGCCGCCAGCCCGCCCAGGGCCAGCGCCACGGCGAGGAAGCCGAGCGCGGCGCGGCGCCGGAACTGCTCGGCCTCGGCGTGCGGGTTCTTGCTCGCGCGGCGGCTGCCCATGCGATGGCCTCAGTCCCGGCGGCCCAGGCGCAGGGCGTCCAGCAGCAGGAACAGCGGCGGCCACAGCGCCAGGCCCAGCAGCGGCGCCCACCAGTATTCCCATGGCAGCAGCGGCTGCCCCAGGGCCAGGTTCACCGCCGCGTCGACGATGCGGTCGTTGAGCAGCAGCGCGCCGATCGCCAGCGCCTGCTGCGACAGCGGGAAGAAACGCAGCCGGGCGCGGAAGCGCTGCAGGATGAAGGCCATGATCACCAGCCGCAGGGCCTGCTCGCCGAGCAGGCTGCCGTAGGCCAGGTCGGCGACCAGGCCGCAGGCGAAGGCCAGGCCCAGGCCGGCGCGCGAGGGCGTCTCGATCACCCAGTAGGCCAGCACCAGGGCCAGCCAGTACGGCCGCAGCGGCTGCAGCTGCGCGTGCAGCGGCAGCAGGCCCAGCAGCAGCGCCAGCAGCAGGCTCAGCGGCAGCAGCCAGCCACCGAGGCGGTCGCGGGCGCTCATCGGGTCGCCTCCTGCGGAGGCTGTGATTCGTTATTGGGGATTGGTGATTCGGAAGAGCCGGCGGCCGGCTCCCCTTGCGCGGCCGGATCCTCGGCCTCGCCGGGCTCGCCGGGGACGGGAGGGAGCGGCAGGTCGGGGGCGGCGCCGGGGCGCAGGAGCAGGACGTCGCGGCCGCGGTCCAGCTGCGCGGCCGGCCTCAGCTCGCCGACCAGGAAGGCCTGGCTGTCGTCCGGGTGCAGGGCGGTGATGGTGGCCACCGGGAAACCCGGCGGGAAGCGCCCGCCCAGGCCGGAGGTGACCAGCTGGTCGCCAACCTGCACGTCCTGGTTGAGCGGGATGTCGCGCAGCTCCAGGCGGTCGCCGCGGCCGTACACGATCAGGCGCACGCCGTTGCGCGCCACCATCACCGGCACCGCGTGGTCCGGGTCGGTCAGCAGCAGCACGGTGGACTGGGTCGGGGTGGTCTCGATCACCTGGCCGAGCAGGCCGCCGGCGTCGATCACCGCCTGCCCGCGCTGCACGCCCTGGCGGCTGCCGGCACGCAGCACCAGGCGCTGGCGCGAGGGCTCCAGGTCGATGTCCAGGATCGGCACCAGCTGCACGTCCAGGCCGCGCCGCTCGACCACGCCCAGCAGTTCGCGCAGCTGGGCGTTGTCGACCGCGGCGTTGCGCAGCCGGGTCAGGCGCGCATTGGCCACCAGCAGCTCGTTGCGCAGGCGCCGGTTCTCCTCGACCAGGCTGGCGTGCGAGGCCAGGCCGTCGCGCAGCGCGCCGCGGACCGTCCCCGGCAGGCCGGCGATGCTGCGCAGCGGCTGCACCAGCACCGTGGCCTGGGTGCGCACCCACGACAGCCAGCCGCCGCGGTGGTCCAGCACCAGCAGGGTCACGGCCAGGGCGAGGTAGGCCAGCAGCCGCAGGGGACCGGATTCACCGGGGCGCGCAGCGTGTGGGGAACCGACGTAGGACGACACGGACGGTGATCAGTCGGGGCAGCGCGGCGGAGATGGGAGTATGGCGGCAGCGTCCCGCCGCTGGCGAACGCCGCCCCGGCGCGGGGCGGCGCGGAGGGCGCGGGTCAGTCCGGCGCGAAGAACTCGTTGCCGTGCATGTCGACCAGCTCCAGCGCGCGGCCGCCACCGCGGGCCACGCAGGTCAGCGGGTCGTCGGCGACCTGCACGTGCAGGCCGGTCTCCTCGGAGATCAGCTTGTCCAGGTCGGCCAGCAGGGCGCCGCCGCCGGTCAGCACGATGCCGCGCTCGGCCACGTCCGCGCCCAGCTCCGGCGGGGTCTGCTCCAGCGCCAGCTTGACCGCCGAGACGATGCCCGACAGCGGCTCGTGCAGCGCCTCCAGCACCTCGTTGGAGTTGATCTTGATCATCTTCGGCACGCCCTCGGCGAGGTTGCGGCCGGTGATCTCCATCTCCTTGGCCTCGGCCTGCGGATAGGCGCAACCCAGCTCCATCTTGATCCGCTCGGCGGTCACCTCGCCGATCAGCATGCCGTGGTTGCGGCGCACGTAGTTGGTGATCGCCTCGTCGAAGCGGTCGCCGCCGATGCGCACCGAAGCCGAATACACGATGCCGTTGAGCGAGATCACGGCGACCTCGGTGGTACCGCCGCCGATGTCGATGACCATCGAGCCGCGCGCCTCGGACACCGGCATGCCGGCGCCGATCGCCGCGGCCATCGGCTCCTCGATCAGGTAGACGTCGCGGGCGCCGGCCTCCTCGGCCGATTCCTTGATCGCGCGGCGCTCGACCTGGGTGGAGCCGGCCGGCACGCACACCAGCACGCGCGGGCTCGGACGCAGGACCCGGGCCTTGTGCACCTTCTTGATGAAGTGCTTGAGCATGGCCTCGGTGTAGGTGAAGTCGGCGATCACGCCATCCTTCATCGGCCGGATGGTGGTGATGTTGCCCGGGGTGCGGCCCAGCATCTGCTTGGCCTCCGCGCCCACCGCCGCGACCGAGCGGGTGCCGCCGATCGCGCGGTCCTGGCGCACGGCCACCACCGAAGGCTCGTTCAGCACGATGCCCTGCCCGCGGACGTAGATCAGGGTATTGGCCGTGCCCAGGTCGATGGACAGGTCGTTGGAGAACATGCCGCGGAGCTTCTTGAACATCGAGGGGCGGTCCTGGGGTTTCCGGTCTGGAGGAGGCGGGCGTGACGGAACCGGCTGGACGCCGGCGCTTGCGGCGGTCGGCGCGCGAGGCGCGCCGATGGCGAAAAATTGGACAGCGAAAACAGGCCGGCTAGCCTAGCAACGGGGCCGGTCGCGGGCAAGGAATTCCGCGGTAATCCGCGGGTTTGGACGCATCCGGGGCGTCGCCGGCGGCGCCCGCCCCGAGGCCCGGGCTGGCCGCGCGGGGGCGCAGCCGGTAACCTTTGCGCCGCGGCGCAAGGCCGCAGCCCCTGTCACGCGCGCCGCGCGCGCCCGAGTACCAAGCCGATGTCCACCCTGATCTGTGGTTCCCTCGCCTACGACACCATCATGGTGTTCCCGGACCAGTTCAAGAACCACATCCTGCCGGACAAGGTGCACATCCTGAACGTCTCCTTCCTGGTCCCGCGCATGCGCCGGGAGTTCGGTGGCTGCGCCGGCAACATCGCCTACAACCTCCACCTGCTCGGCGGCAAGCCGGTGCCGATGGGCACCGTTGGCGGCGATTTCGGCCCTTATCGCGAGCATTTCGAGTCCCTTGGCATCGACCTGTCGCAGGTCAAGGTGATCGAGGAGCTGTTCACCCCGCAGGCCTTCATCACCACCGACCACGACAACAACCAGATCACCGCCTTCCACCCGGGCGCGATGATGCGTTCGCACGAGAACCACGTGAAGGACGTGCCGGGGATCACCCTGGGCCTGGTCGGCCCGGACGGCCGCGAGGGCATGTTGCAGAACGCCGCCGAGTTCCACGAGATGGGCGTGCCGTTCATCTTCGACCCGGGCCAGGCCATGCCGCTGTTCAACGGCCAGGAGCTGCGCCAGTTCATCGAGCTGGCCGACTACGTGGTGGTCAACGACTACGAGTCCAACCTGCTGCAGGAGCGCACCGGCTGGACCGACCGCGAGATCGTCTCGCGGGTGAAGGCCTACATCACCACCCAGGGCCCGCGTGGCGCCCTGGTGCATACCCCGGAGAAGACCTACGAGGTGCCGCCGGCGCACGAGCGCCGGGTGGTCGATCCGACCGGCTGCGGCGACGCCTTCCGCGCCGGCCTGATCTTCGGCATCGAGAAGGGCTACGACTGGCTGACCATCGGCCGCATGGGCAACCTGATGGGGGCGCTCAAGGTCGAGCACCCGGGCACCCAGAACCAGCGCTTCGACTTCGCCGAGTTCAACGAGCACTTCCGCCAGCAGTTCGGCTACAGCCTCGAGTAAGGCGGCCCGCGCCGCCGGGCAGGCGCCCGGCACCGCCGTCGCCGCGGGCCAGGCCAGCCCGCGCCTTCGCTTTCAGCCTTCCGCCGGCGGGCTTGCCGCCGCGGGCGCCGCCCTGGCCGCCTGCTCCAGCCAGGCCGGCAGATCGCGCCGGCGCACGCCCTGGCGGCGGGCCAGGGCCAGCTGCTCCAGCATCCACTGCCGCCGCGCCGGGTCCTCGCCGGCCAGCGACAGCGCCAGGTCGCGGTCCATCCAGCGCCGCACCAGCACGAACAGGACCACGTGCAGGGCGATGACCAGCACGCTGACCACCGCCACGACCACGTAGTCCAGGTTCGGCATGGCGGCGTCAGTCCCAGCCCGGCATCTGGCTGCCGTCCAGGCCGCCGGCCTCGAACACCGCGGTGCGGCTGCCGCCGGCCTTCACCGGGAAGCTGATCTCCAGCCGCCGCGCCTGGCGCATGCGCTTCCACAGCCCGCGGTAGTCCTCGATGAACATGGCGATGGCCTCGTCGGTTTTCGGGCGCCAAGCCGACATCGGCCGCGCCGCGGCATCGTCGAACTTCACCTGGACCTTGCAGCCGCCGTAGCAGTCGAAGTCGCCGCCCTCCAGCACCAGGTAGGCGCTGCGCTTCCACTCGGGATGGTCGCGGATCACCAGCTGCACCGCGGCCGGCCGGCTGCCGCCGGTGTCCACCGGCTCCTGGCTGAGGATCGCCGCGGTGCGCTGTTCGCCCCTGCCGGCCGGCACCCGGGCGTAGTTCCACAGGCTGGCCAGGCGGCGCTGCTCGCGCGCCTCCTCGGCGCGCGCCTTGACCTCCTCCAGCCCGGGGCCGATGGCCGCGGCGGCCTCGCTGTCCGGGTACTGGTCCAGCAGGGCCACGCCGTGGACCCGCGCCAGTTCCCAGTTGCGGTCGGCCACCGCCGCCTCGTACTGGCGCTGCAGTTCCGCCGCGGCACGGGCCCGGGCCTCGGCCTCGGCGGCCAGCTGCGCCTGGCGCTGGGCCTCGCGGTCGGTGCAGGCGCTGGCGCCGGCCAGGGTGGCGGCCAGCAGCAGGGCCAGGGACAGTCGCGGACGGATCGGCTGCATGTCTTGCTTCCTCGGGCGGGCGCGCCGGGTGGGCCGGCGCGCCCGGGGTCTTACTGCTTCGCGCCTTCGGCGCGGGCCAGGATCGCCTCCACCGAGGCGGTGGTGATCGGGTGGTAGCCGGGCCTGGCGCGCTCGAACACCTCGCGGGCGAAGGCCAGGCCGTCCGACGTCTTCACCAGCTCCAGGTACACCGGCAGGATCAGCTTGCGCCGGCCGACCCGCTGGATGAACTCGCCGGCCGCCGGGCGCGCCTCGAGGTAGCCGCTGCGCAGGGCCAGCGGATACCAGCGCATGGCGATCTCGCCGTTCGGGGTGCCGGTGAAGCGGTAGGCCTTGTCCAGCTGCGCCAGCCGCGCGGGCTCGAGGCTCTCGCCCATGCCTTCCAGGAAGCGCACCCAGGCCTGGGTGCCCCAGTCGGCGGTCACCTGCGGGCTGGGCAGCTCGCCGCTGCCGAGCCAGGCGATGCGCGCGCTGTCCACGCTGGCGAAGGTGCGCGCCTGCGCCGGGGTGGCGAACGCGGGGATGCCGGGCTGGTTGAGCCAGGCGTCCAGCTCTTCCTCGGTCACCGCCATCGGGTTGTCCTTCAGCAGCTTCTCGCGCAGGTAGGCGACGAACTGCTCGCTGTCGGCGCTCTGGAAGGCGTGGTCGTCGAACCAGCCGCGCAGGAAGGGGTCGAACTTCGCGCGGCCCACCCGCTGCTCCAGGAACTGCAGGAACCAGGCGCCCTTGGTGTAGGCCACCTCGCTCAGCGCCTCGTCCGGGTCGCGTGCGGCCAGCGGCGGCAGCACCAGCAGCTGGTCCTGGGCGGCCATGTGCTCCATGTCGGCCTTGACCCCGGCCTGGTCGATCTGGCGCTCCATCTCGGCCAGCTCCTCGCCGTACAGCGCCTCGACGATGCGGCCCTGGACGTAGGTGGTGAAGCCCTCGTTGAGCCAGATGTCCTTCCAGCTGGCGTTGGTGACCAGGTTGCCGGACCAGCTGTGCGCCAGCTCGTGGGCGATCAGCGAGACCAGCGACTTGTCGCCGACGATCACGGTCGGGGTGATGAAGCTCAGGCGCGGGTTCTCCATGCCGCCGAACGGGAACGACGGCGGCAGCACCAGCATGTCGTAGCGCTCCCACCGGTAGGCGCCGTACAGGCCCTCGGTGGCGACGATCATCTGCTCGGTGTCCTCGAACTCCTTCACCGCGCGGTCGACCATGGACGGCTCGGCCCACACGCCGCTGCGCGCGGAGATCGGCTTGAACACCAGGTCGCCGGCGGCGATCGCCAGCAGGTAGGACGGGATCGGCTGCGGCATGGTGAAGCTGTAGTCGCCGTCGCGCACCGCCGCCGGGTCGTTGTCGGCGCTCATCAGCACCATCACGTCCGGGCGGGTGGTGACGTGCGCGCTATAGGTGAAGCGCACGCCCGGGGTGTCCTGCAGCGGCACCCAGCTGCGGGCATGGATCGCCTGCGACTGGCTGAACATGAAGGGCAGCTTGCCGCCCTCGGTCATCGACGGCTCCAGCCACTGCAGGCCGGAAGCCTGCGGCGAGGTGGCGTAGGTGACGCGGATCCTGGCGTTGCGCTGCGGCGCCTGGATGGTCAGCTTGCTGCCGAACACCGGGTCGGCCTCGGCCAGCTCGAACTGCAGCGGGGTCCAGGCGCCGTCGACCTCGCCCTCGACCTTGTCGATGGCCAGGTCGCGGGTGTCCAGCACCAGCTGGGTGGCCTTCGGATCGGCCCACTGCAGGGCGTAGGTGGCGGTGCCCGACAGCTGGCGGGCGTCGAAGTCCAGCTTCAGGTCCAGCGCCAGGTCGGCGATGCGCACCTTGTCCGGCTCGGACCAGGAGCTTTCGTCGTGGCGGCGGGCCGAGGCCTGGGCGGCCTGGGCCGGGCGGGCCTGGGGATTGGCGGGATCGGCCGGACCGGCCTGTTCGCCGGAGCAGCCGCTGGCGGCGGCGGTCATGGCAAGGGTGAGCAGCAGGGCTGGAAAGCGCATGTTCGAGGGTCAAGCGGAAAACAGCGAGTGTACCGCGCGCCCCGCGCCCTGCCCCCTTTCCCAGGCCGGCGGCCCCTGACCCCGGCTGGCGGCCGGCCACCGGCGCAGGCCACGCCACGCCGGGCGCGCCCGCGCCCCGGCCACCCGCCGACGCGCAGGCCGGGCAAGCCGGAAGGACAATCCGGGCCGCCTGGCGGCCCGCGCGCTCAGACCTTGTAGCCGGTATGCACCGCGACGATGCCGGCGCTGAGGTTCACGTAGCCGCAGCGCGACAGCCCGGCCTCTTCCATCATCGCCTTCAGCTGCTCCTGCGGCGGATGCTTGCGGATGCTCTCGGCCAGGTACTGGTAGCTGGCGGCATCGCCGGCGAACAGCTGGCCCAGCCTCGGCAGCACCTTGAACGAGTGGAAGTCGTAGATCGGCCGGAACCACTCGGCCTTCACCTCGGAGAACTCCAGCACCCGCGCCTGGCCACCCACGCGCAGCACGCGCGCGATCTCGCGCAGGGCCGCGTCCTTGTCGGTGACGTTGCGCAGGCCGAAGGCCATGGTCACCAGGTCGAAGCTGCCATCCGGGAACGGCAGCTTCTCGGCGTTGCACTGCACGTACTCCAGGCCCGAGACCAGGCCGCGGTCGGTGAGGCGGTCGCGCCCGACCGAGAGCATGCCGGCGTTGATGTCGCCCAGCACGATCTGCCCGGTGGCGCCCACGCGCGGCTTGAGCAGCGCGGCGATGTCGCCGGTGCCGCCGGCCAGGTCCAGCACCCGGTCGCCCGGCTTCACCTGGCAGGTGGCGGTGAAGTAGCGCTTCCACGCGCGGTGGATGCCCAGGCTCATCAGGTCGTTCATCAGGTCGTACTTGCGCGCGACCGAGGTGAAGACCTGGCCCACCAGCTTCTGCTTCTCCGTGGCCGGGACGTCCCGGAAGCCGAAGTGGGTGGTGCCGCGTTCGTAGGGGGATTCGCTCATGCGGCAATTATGGCACCACGGGCGTGGAGGCCGCCCGCCGGGCGCGCGGTTCCGGCCAGTTCATAAGCCAAGCTTACAATATGGCTCCCATGGAAACCCACTCCCCCTCCCGCGGCGACGACAGCTTCGGCTTCCTGCTGGTCACCGCCGCCCGCCTGCTGCGCCAGCGCTTCGAGGCCGCCCTGGCCGCGGCCGACCTGGACATGACCCCCGGCGAGGCCCGCACCCTGGTGGTGGCCGACAAGCTCGGCCCGGTGCGCCAGACCGAGCTGGCTGCGGCGCTGTCGATCGAGCCGATGTCGCTGGTCGCCCACCTGGACCGGCTGGAGGCGCGCGGCATGGTCGAGCGCCGGCCCGATCCGGACGACCGCCGCAGCAAGCGCGTGCACCTGGCGCCGAAGGCGCGCCCGGCCCTGCGCCGGATCCTGCGCGTGCTCGGCCAGGCGCGCGAGCAGGCCATGCAGGACTTCGGCCCGGACGAGACCGCGCAGTTCCACGACTACCTGCGGCGGCTGTGCCGCAGCCTTGGCGCCGCGCCCGGGGACGGCAACGGCTGAACCCCGATGGACCCGCGCTACATCCCGCGGCAGTGGCTCCCGCACGAACGCCCGACCTTCCCCGGCTCGCCGTCCACGCCCCACCATCCCACCCTGCGCCGGCTGCAGTTCGCCGGCGTGGGCGTGCTGGTGGCGCTGGCCGGCGGCCTCGGCAACGCCCTGGTCAGCGCCAACCTGCCCTACCTGCAGGGCAACTTCGGCGCCTATGCCTGGGAAATGCAGTGGCTGCCGGCGGCGTTCTTCATGACCAGCATGTCGGCCAACCTGGTGCTGGTGAAGTTCCGCCAGCAGTACGGCCTGCGCCTGTTCACCGAGATCTGCCTGGCGCTGTACGCGGCCATCGCCCTGGCCCACCTGTTCGCCAACGACCTCGGCTCGGCGGTGGCGGTGCGTGCCGCGCATGGCCTGTGCGCCACCGCGCTCAACTCGCTGGGCGTGTACTACATGATCCAGGCCTTCCCGCCCGAGCACCGCCGCAAGGCCCTGGCCATCGCCCTGGGCCTGACCCAGCTGCCGATCCCGCTGGCGCGGATGTTCTCCACCGAGCTGCTGCAGCTGGGCGAATGGCGCGGCCTGCACGTGTTCGAACTGGGCCTGGCGATGGTGGCGCTGGCCGGGGTGCTGGCGGTGAAGCTGCCGCCCGGCGACCGCTACAAGGTGTTCGAGCGGCTGGACCTGGCCACCCTGCTGAGCTTCATCCCCGGCGCCGCGGGCCTGGCCGTGGTCCTGGCCTTCGGCCCGGTGCTGTGGTGGACCGACACCCCCTGGCTGGGCCTGGTGCTGGCCGCCTCGCTGGCCCTGCTGGCGGTGGCCGCGGTGATCGAGCACAACCGCCGCAATCCCATGCTCAACCTGCGCTGGCTGGCCAGCGGCGACCTGCTGCGGCTGACCCTGTCGATCCTGCTGATCCGCGTCTGCCTGTCCGAGCACAGCTTCGGCGCGGTGCCCATGTTCCAGCAGCTGGGCCTGGACAACGCCCAGCTGCAGGTGATGTCGGCGATGGTGGTGGCCGGCTGCCTGTGCGGGATCGCGGCCAGTGCCCTGACCCTGGCGCCGCCGAACTTCCCGCAGCAGCTGATCGCGGCGGTGCTGCTGATCGCCACCGGCGCGTTCATGGACGCGCACGCCACCAGCCAGACCCGGCCGGCACAGATGTACCTCAGCCAGTTCCTGGTCGGCTGCGGCAGCACCGTCTTCATCGCCCCGGCCATGCTCAGCGGCATCGGCAAGGTGCTGGCCCAGCCGCGCAACTTCATCAGCTTCATCGTCCTGTTCGGCATGGCCCAGGGCCTGGGCAGCCTGCTCGGCAGCGCGGTGCTCGGCAGCTTCCTCACCGTGCGCACCCGGCTGCACGCCGCGCGCCTGGGCGAGGGCCTGGAGCTGCCCGACCCGCAGGTGGCCGCGCGCCTGCACGGCTACGCCGCGCTGCACCTGCACGACGTGCCCGATGCGGCGCAGCGCCAGCTGCAGGCGCTGCGCATGCTCGGCCAGGCCACCGGGCGCGAAGCCACGGTGCTGGCCTACAACGACCTGTTCCTGCTGGTCGGCTGGCTGTCGCTGGCCACCCTGGCCTGGCTGCTGGCCGACCTGTACCTGCGCCGGCGCAAGGCCGCGCCGCAACCCACCGCACCCGGCGCGTCGCCCGCGCCCGCTTCCCCCGCACGCCCATGAACGCCCCCGCCACCGCCTCCCCCACCGCCTCCACGCCGCAGCCCGCCGCGCCCCGGCGCCGGCTCTTGGCCACACTGGGCATCGCCGCGCTCGCGCTGGCGGGGATCGGACTGGTGCTCTACGCCTGGCAGGTCCCGCCGTTCCACGGCGCCATCGAACGCACCGAGGACGCCCAGGTGCAGGGCCAGGTCACCCTGGTCGCACCGCAGGTGGAAGGCTACGTGGTCGAAGTGGCGGTGCAGGACTTCCAGCAGGTCCGCCGCGGCCAGCTGCTGGCGCGGATCGACGACCGCATCTACGCCCAGCAGCTGCAGCAGGCCCGGGCCCAGCTGCTGGCCGCCCGCGCCGAGCTGGCCGCCTGGGACCAGCAGCGCCGCGGCGCGGCTGCCGCCAGTGCCCAGGTCGCCGCCCGCATCCAGGCGCAGCAGGCCCAGCGCGAGCATGCCGATGCGGTGCTGCGCCGGGCCAACGAACTGGCCGCGCAACGCCTGGTTTCCGAACAGGACCGCGAGGCCGCGCTGGCCAGCGACCGCCAGGCCCGTGCCGACCTCGTCCAGGCCCGCGCCGCGCTGCAGGCCGCGCGCGAGAACGAGCGCGGCATCGAGACCGGGCGCCGGGGCCTGGAAGCGCGGGTGGCCGCCGCCGCGGCGGCGGTGGAACTGGCCCGGATCAACCTCGACAACACCCGCATCCTCGCACCGCGCGACGGCCGCCTGGGCCAGGTAGGCGTGCGCGAGGGCGCATACGTGGCCACTGCGACGACGCTGATGGCACTGGTGCCGGACGAGCTGTGGGTGGTGGCCAATTTCAAGGAGACGCAGATGGCGCGGGTGCAGTCCGGGCAGCCGGTGCGCTTCACCGTCGACGCGCTTGGCGGCCTGGCCCTGTCCGGCCACGTGGAGCGCATCGCCCCGGCCACCGGCGCGCAGTTCTCGGTGCTGCCGCCGGACAACGCCACCGGCAACTTCGTGAAGATCCCGCAGCGCATCCCGGTGCGGATCGGCATCGACCCGGGCCAGGAACCGCTGCTGTCGCGCCTGGCGCCGGGCATGTCAGTGGTGGTGGCGGTGGATACCGGCGCCTGACAACCACGCCCGTCCGGCGTACGCTGGCGCTCCCCTCCGCAACCTGACCGCGACCGTGAGCATCGATTACCGCAGCCTGCTGGACATTGCCGTCGAGGAAGCCCGCCAGGGCCTGGCCGAGGGCGGCATCCCGATCGGCGCGGCCCTGTTCCGCCGCGACGGCACCCTGCTCGGCCGTGGCCACAACCGCCGGGTGCAGGAAAACGATCCTTCCGTGCACGGCGAGACCGATGCCTTCCGCAAGGCCGGGCGCCAGCGCTCCTACCGCGACACCATCATGGTGACCACGCTCTCGCCGTGCTGGTACTGCAGTGGCCTGGTCAGGCAGTTCGGCATCGGCACGGTGGTGATGGGCGAGGCGGTCAACTTCCAGGGCGGGCACGAGTGGCTGCGCGAACAGGGCGTTGAGGTCATCGACCTCAACGACGCCGAGTGCATCCGCATGCTTGGCGACTGGATCGCCGCCAACCCGCACGTGTGGAACGAGGACATCGGCGAAGACGACGCCTGCGGCCACGGACACTGAATGACTGATCCGCGGCGCGCGGGAGGTTCTCGCCGCCTGCACGCGCGCCGACCGAGACTCGGGCCATGCCCGAGTCCCCCGACGACCTGGTCGTCCTGCGCCCGGAAGGGCTTTACTGCCCGCCCGGCGATTTCCACATCGATCCGTGGCGGCCGGTGCCGCGCGCGGTCATCACCCATGGCCATGGCGACCACGCCCGCGGCGGCATGGGCGAGTACCACTGCAGTCGCGACAGCATTCCGATCCTGCGCTGGCGCCTGGGCGGGCAGGTGGTGCACGCGCACGATTACGGCGAGGCCTTCACCCTCGGCCGGGCACGCGTGTCGCTGCATCCGGCCGGGCATGTACTGGGCTCGGCGCAGGTAAGGATCGAGGCCGATGGCCAGGTCTGGGTCGCCTCGGGCGACTACAAGCGCCAGCCCGATCCCACGTGTGCTCCGTTCGAACCGGTCCAGTGCGACACCTTCATCACCGAGGCGACCTTCGGGCTGCCTGTGTACCGCTGGCCGGACACGCGCCAGGTCGCGGCCGACATCGTGCAATGGCGGCGGCAATGCGCCGAGCGCGGCGAGGCCGCGATCCTGTACTGCTACGCGCTGGGCAAGGCGCAGCGCGTGCTGGCCGAACTGCGCGACCTCGACGACGTGCCCGCGCTGCTGCACGGTGCGATCGACGCCGGCGTGCAGGTCTACCGCCAGGCCGGCATCGCGATGCTCGATACCGAACGCGTCTCGGACCTGCCACGCAACGCCGACTGCGCCGGGCGCCTGGTGATCGCCCCGCCCTCGGCCGCAGGCAGCGCCTGGCTGCGGCGCTTCCGTCGCGCCCAGCACGGCTTTGCCTCCGGCTGGATGCGGATCCGCGGCAACCGCCGCCGGCGCAACGTGGACCGCGGCTTCGTCATCTCCGACCACGCCGACTGGCCCGACCTGCTGCGCACCATCGCCGACACCGGCGCGCGCCGGATCATCGCCACCCACGGCAACACCGACGCCCTGGTGCGCCACCTGTGCGAACAGGGCGTGGCCGCCGAGTCCTTCCACACCGGCTACGGCGATGAAACCCTGCAGGACGCCGCAGCGGCCGGCGAGCCGCAGGAGCCGGGCACATGAGGCGCTTCGCCGCGCTCTACTGGGAACTGGACCGCAGCACCGCCACCGGCGACAAGCGCGCGGCCCTGGTCGCCTATTTCCGCGATGCGCCGCCGGCCGACGCCGCCTGGGCCCTGCACCTGCTGTCCGGCGGCAAGATCTCCGGCGCCGGCCGCAAGATCGCCGCCAGCGGCGAACTGCGCGCCTGGGTGGGCGAAGTCGCCGGCCTTCCCGGCTGGCTGGTGGACGACAGCTACTCGCAGGTGGGCGACCTGGCCGAGACCGTGACCCTGCTGCTGGACGACCCGCCCGATGCCGGCGCCGACGTGCCGCTGTCGGAATGGATCGAACGGCGCCTGCTGCCGCTGGCCAATGCCGTGCCGGAAGTACGTCGCGCCGCGATCATCGAGGCCTGGCGCAGCCTGTGCTTCGACGAGCGCCTGGCCTTCAACAAGCTGCTGACCGGCTCGCTGCGGGTGGGTGTGTCGCAGCGACTGGTGCAGCAGGCGCTGGCCGAGCTGTCCGGGGTGGATATCGCCCGCATTGCCCAGCGCATGCTTGGCGCCTGGACGCCCGATGCGGCCTGGATGCAGCACCTGCTGGACCCGGAAGAGCAACCAGGCGACCGCCAGCAACCCTATCCGTTCTTCCTTGCCTCGCCGCTGGAAGCCGAACCCGGGAACCTGGGCCCGATCGACGACTGGCTGCTGGAATGGAAGTGGGACGGCATCCGCGTGCAGCTGCTGCGCCGCGCCGGCGAGGTGGCGCTGTGGTCGCGCGGCGAGGAGCGCCTGGATGGCCGCTTCCCCGAGATCGAACAGGCCGCCGCGGCGCTGCCGGACGGGACGGTGATCGACGGCGAACTGCTGGCCTGGCGCGATGGCGAGGATGCGCCGCTGCCGTTCACCGCGCTGCAGACCCGAATCCAGCGGCGCAAGCCGGGCGCGAAGACCCTGGCCGACACGCCGGTGCGGGTGGTGGCATACGACCTGCTGGAGCTCGATGGCCAGGACCTGCGCGCGTTGCCGCAACTGCAGCGCCGCGCGCGGCTGGAACGGGTGCTGGCGGCGCTGGATGGCCCGCGCATCGCGCTGTCGCCGCAGGTGCAGCCCGCCAGCTGGGAGCACGCCGCCGCGCTGCGCATGCAGTCGCGCGGGCGCGGCGTGGAAGGCCTGATGCTCAAGCGCGCCAGTGCCGCCTACCAGTCCGGCCGCCGCCGCGGCGACTGGTGGAAGTGGAAGATCGACCCGCTGACCATCGACGCTGTGCTGATCTACGCCCAGGCCGGCCATGGCCGGCGCAGCACCCTGTTCACCGACTACACCTTCGGCCTGTGGCACGACGGCGCCCTGGTGCCGGTGGCCAAGGCCTACTCCGGGCTGGACGACGCCGAGATCCTGAAACTCGACCGCTGGATCCGCGCGCACACCCTGGAACGCTTCGGCCCGGTGCGCTCGGTGGAACCGGTGCAGGTGTTCGAGCTGGGCTTCGAAGCAGTCAACCGCAGCAGCCGGCACAAGTCCGGCATTGCCGTGCGCTTCCCGCGCATCCTGCGCTGGCGCCACGACAAGCCGGCCGCCGAGGCCGACGTGCTGGCCACGCTGCAGGCGCTGGCGCGATGATCGGCGCGCCGCCGGCCACGCCACCGGCGCCTCCGCGGCCGACCGCGGCCGCATTGCGTCGCGCGCGCCGGCAACTGGATGCCTGGTTCGCGCAACGCGAATGGATTCCGCTGCGTTTCCAGCGCGAGGTCTGGCGCCGCGCCCTGGCTGGCGGGTCAGGCCTGCTGCACACGCCCACCGGCAGCGGCAAGACCCTGGCGGTGGCCGGCGCGTCCCTGCTCGAGGCGCTGGCACGCGCCGAATCCGCGCCAGCCACGAAGCGCCGCATGCGCGCCGCCGAGGCGCATCCCCTGCGCCTGCTGTGGATCACCCCGCTGCGCGCGCTGGCCAGCGATACCACCCGCGCGCTGCGCGAGCCGGCAGCGGCGCTGGGCCTGGACTGGCGCGTGGGCCATCGCACCGGCGACGCCTCCGCGCGCGACCGCCGCCTGGCGCGCGAGGGCGGGCTCGACGCGCTGGTGACCACGCCGGAATCGCTGGCCCTGCTGCTGTCCTATCCCGACGCGCCGGAGCGCCTGCGCGCGCTGGACATGGTGGTGGTCGACGAGTGGCACGAGCTGCTGGGCAACAAGCGCGGCGTGCTGCTGCAACTCAACCTCGCGCGCCTGCGCGCGCTGCGCCCCGGGCTGCGCATCTGGGGCCTGTCGGCCACGCT
>Ga0182748_1000281_pt1 | contig 57119 bp, 51 predicted proteins | sample eDN3rd37CKraftOP_FD_128877 | JGI IMG/M metagenome (GOLD analysis project Ga0182748, IMG submission 128877) | Enriched Organic Plus compost microbial communities from Emeryville, California, USA - eDNA 3rd pass 37_C Kraft OP (version 2) (version 2) ... | reverse complement strand
TTCTTCAGCCACAGCTTCTTCTGGAATTCTTCCAGCTGCGCCAGGAAGTCGATGATCTTGTGCGCGATGCGGCGGATGACCTTGATCTTGGACAGGTACTGCTCGACGCGCGGCGCGGTTTCGCTTTCCACGTCGTCGAGGTGCATGACCTCGTTCTTGATGTAGAAGTCCAGCTCCCGCCGCAGGAAGCCGCCCAGGTCCTTGTGGATGAAGTAGTCGAAGGTGTTGCGGGCGGTATAGCGGTCCAGGTGCACGCGCAGGCGGGTGTTCTCCGAGGCCGTGCCGTCGGCGCGCACATGCCGCGCGCCCAGGGCCTTGATCCAGTCCGCCAGCGCCGGGTCGTCGAGGGCCAGGATCGCGGCCTCGGCCTCGGCGTTCAGGTCCTTCTGCTTTTCCGTCTCGGGCTTGTAGGTGAAGCGGATCACCAGCTCGCCGTCCTCGATGGCCGCAAAGGACGCCGGGGCCAGCCGGAAGCGGCGCTCCTTGCCGGCCTGTTCCTTGACGTTGCCGTGTTCGCCCTCGGCGGCGTCGGCCAGTTTGAAGTGGACGCGCATCGGGTTCGCTTCATCTTCCGGGCGCAGGCGGAAGGCGTAGTCGCGGAAGCTTTCGCTGGTCTTGATGTAGTACTGGTCCGCGTTGGCCCAGTGGAGCTTGACCTCCTCGCCTTCGTAGGGGATGGCGTAGACGCCGGGCTTGTAGACGCGCTTGCTGAGGAAGTCGCCCTCCGAGTAGTAGCGGCGGAAGAAACTGTAGAGGTGGTCGTAGACCTCGGCTTCCAGCGCCCCGGCGTCCACAGCTTCGCTGGCCAGGCGGGCGCGCAGGTCCTTGACCTTCTGCGTGCTTTCGGGATCGACGCCCAGGGCCTGGGCGGCTTCGATGGCCTTGGCCAGTTCCTTCTCCAGTTCGGCCTTGTCGGCGGTGCGGTACTGGGCGAACGCCTGCTTCACCTGCGGCAGCAGGTCCTTGTCCAGGAACTGCGTCACCTCCGCGCTGCGTGCGTGCAGGATGCGGTAGATGCCGAAGTCCAGCTCCGGCTGGTCGAGCTGGAACAGTTCCTTGAGCAGGGTTTTCAGCTTTTCGTATTTCTTGCTCATCGCGTGGTTGTCCTGTGGATCCTGGGCGGGCGCGTCACTTCGTCAGACGACGGCCCAGCGAATGGTGAAAAGGGTTTTTGCTTGCTTGCGTGCGCTGCGCCAGCCGCTGTTCCAGCTGGTCGATCAGCTGGTCGCGCTTTTCCTCAAAGAGCGCCATCGAGAGGCGATCCATGCCCGAGGCCGCCCGACGGGTCAGGTCATAGGCGTAGTACTTGGCGTGGTGCGGGGTCAGGGACATGACATCAGGCGACACCATCGCCCACCTCCCCGTTCAACAGCACGATCTGCTGGTCCGCCGGGGTCCGGGTGAACGGGTCAGTGTCCAGCCCGAGACGCTTGAGCGTGTAGTAGAGCAGGGCCTTGCGGACGGTGATGCTGGCCTTGCCGTCGCGCATGCCATAGTCCAGCGCGATGACCTTCTTCTGCGCGTCGGACAGGCCCGGATGCGGGCCGATTTCCAGCGTCACCAGGGTGTGCCAGTCGGCATCCTGGCTGGGGTCCGCGTCACTGGGGTGGCTGTCCCGGATGCCGAGGATGCGCGCCAGCAGGAAGTCCTTGAAACAGTCATCGGTGAAGCAGTACGCCCGGGCATGCCAGCGGAAGCCGTCGAAGGCAATGGCATGCGGTGCGATCCAGCGCCAGCGCGGGGTAGGGCTGGAAAGCGACTGGTATTCGATTTCGATGGCCCGTCTGCTGTGAATGGCCTGGAGCACGGTGCGCAGGTGCCCGGCGTCGATGCCCCGAGCGGGGCTGCGAACCGTATCGAAGTCCGGCATCTGGCCGATCCAGGTTTCCTCCTGCGTGGCGATGCCGTCGGAGATCGACCGCAGCTGGGACAGGTAGCTGGCCGGGTCCGGTCTCAGGAACAGGGGCTCGAAGCGGTCGCCGCGGACATAGGCGCGGGCGCTCTTGTCGTAGAGCATGTTGTCCGGGGCCATGCCGAGGTAGCGGTTCAGGTCGGCGGATGCCTGGTTGACCGAGATCCCGAAGGCGTCCACCAGGTCGCTACGGTTGACATGCCCCTCCCAGAACAGCCGGAACTCGATGAACTCAAGTCGTCGTTCGATTCCCCATCGAACGGTGCTTTGCACGGCTCCCAACTCGCCCCCAGTCCACCCGTACCAAAACTGTATTCGAATAGTTTCTGGGTGGTTTGTAAAGGGAGGCCGTACACGAGGCGCCGGGCTGGCGACGAGCAACCCATTGATTTCTATAGGTCGGCGTCTTCTGCTGATCCAGTGGGGGCCCATTGCCGTGGTGGCATGCAGTCCCCTCAGTCCCGGGGCTGCCGTTGGCCACCGCGCATGCTGCGGTGCGATCATATGCGCCGGACCAGTTGCCTTCGGACAAGCCGGAGGGGCCGGGGATCGCCGATGGAGGTCGCTCGCGATCCTGGTCCGGGGCCGCTGGAGGATGCTTGCGGGCAGGCTGGAAGTGGCCGTGGTGGTGGCTGGGACGTGCCGCCGCGCGGCGGGCGTTTTCTGTATCCGCATAAGAGGTTGCACGCCATGTCGGCAGACTGGTTCCCCGTGGTCTTCATCGTGTTCAAGGTCGTGGTGCTGGGCGTCGCGATGTTCTTCGCGATCAAGTGGCACCACGACAAGGACAAGATGGAAAAGGAAAAGGTGGCACGCGAGGCTCGCGAGGCCGCCGCCCGGCAGCCCGGGGCCCCGGAGTAGGCTGGCCCCGTCCGCGGTCGGCCGGGCAGGCCGGGAGCGGACAACGGCTGGTGTCGCGGGTTTGCTAGACTTCCCGCCATTGCACGGCAGGGACGCCCTTGCAGTACCTGGTCGGACCTTCCGGTAACGATCGACGGGAGGCGGCGCCGCCACGCTGGTGTCGCCGTAAAGGGGTACTGCAGGGGAGGGGAAGGGATGCTGGGAAGGCTGATTGCCCTGGTCGTGCTGGCGACGGTTGCGTTCGTCGCCTGGAACCGGGGCTGGACGATCGACGAGGCGCAGGTGCGCCAGTTCTACGACCGCCAGCTGGTCGCGTTCCGCGATTTCGACCACGAGGCGATGTGCAAGGACCTGGCCGGCGATTACCGCGCCAGGCTGGTCCAGTACGCCGACGGTCGCCGGTTGGGCGAGACGGTGCTCGACAGCGATGGCACCTGCGAGATGACCCGCCAGACCATGGAGGAACTGCGCCGGCTGCATGCCCGCAGCCGCGGCCTGATCGCGTTCGACGTGCGGGTGGACATCGGTTCCATCCGCGTCGCGCCGGGCCGCCGCAGCGCGACGGTGGAGGTGACCACCACGATCAAGCTGGGCGAGATGCTGATCGCCCGCAGCCGCGGCACCGAGCGCCTGTCCCGCACCTGGTGGCGCGTGCGCAGCCACGGCGGCGAAGGCCAGACCTGGTCCTACGTGTACTGAGCGGTTCCCGTCGCTGACGACGCCGCCGCGGCGGCGCCGGTTCACGGCTGCGCGACGGGAGGTGGCGCAGCGTAGTGGCTCCCCCACGCTGGAGCCCGGCCATGTCCGACGACAGGAAGGAGGTCGGCTCGCCCGACCGCGACCGCATCAACCTCTCCGAGGACTACGAGGTCCGTTACTGGACCGAGGCGCTCGGCGTGAGCGAGCAGCAGCTGCGCGAGGCCGTGGCCGCGGTCGGGTCCACGGCCGACGCGGTGCGCCGCCACCTGGGGCGCTGACGGGCCGGTATGAGCCTGGTCGACTACCAGCGCAAGCGCAGCTTCGACCGCACCCGCGAGCCGGAGCCCGGCAAGCCGGCGCCGCGCGGGCAGCGGCCGATCTTCGTGGTCCAGCTGCACCACGCCAGCCGCCGCCATTACGACTTCCGCCTGCAGGTGGGCGACGCCCTCAAGAGCTGGGCCGTGCCCAAGGGGCCCAGCTACGATCCGGCGGTCAAGCGCATGGCGGTGGAGGTCGAGGACCATCCGCTGGACTACGCCGGCTTCGAGGGCGAGATTCCCAGGGGCGAGTATGGCGGCGGCCACGTGGCGCGCTTTGACCATGGCGTGTGGTCCACCGAGGGCGATCCCGGGGAGCAGCTGGCCAAGGGCCACCTGCGCTTCGAGCTGCACGGCAGCAAGCTCAAGGGGGGGTGGCACCTGGTGCGCTCCGGCAAGCCGGCACGGCAGCCGCAGTGGCTGCTGTTCAAGGACAAGGACGCCTGGGCCGGGAGCCTGGAGGCCGACGACCTGCTGGCCGAGGTCACGCCTGCGCCGGAGGAGGACCGCAGGCGCGCCGGCCGCGGCAAGCCCACCCGCAAGCGCCTGGCGGAAGTGCCAGCGCCGCGCGCCAGGCACAAGGACTGGAAGAAGCGCGCCCTGGCCCTGCCCGGCGCGCGCGCGGCCGAAGCGCCGGAGGGCCCGTTCCAGCCGCAGCTGGCGCGGCTGGGCCAGGACGCCCCGGAAGGGGAGCAGTGGCTGCACGAGATCAAGTGGGACGGCTACCGGATCCTGGCCACGGTGCGCGACGGCGAGGTGCGGCTGTGGTCGCGCAACGCGCTGGAATGGACCGACCGCATCCCGGAGATCCGCGACGCCGTCAAGGCGCTGGGCCTGCGCAGCGCGGCGCTGGACGGCGAGCTGATCGCCGGCAGCGGCACGCGCGAGGACTTCAACCTGCTGCAGGCCACGCTGTCCGGGGAGCGTCCCGGGGTGCTGGCCTACGTGCTGTTCGACCTGCTGCACGTGGACGGCGTGGACATCAGCGAGGCGCCGCTGCTGGAACGCAAGCAGCTGCTGCAGGAGGTGCTGGCGAAGGGGCCGGCGCACCTGGCGCTCAGCTCGCATATCCCCGGCGATGGCGCGCAGGCGGCGGCGCTGGCGGCCGAGCGCAGCTTCGAGGGCATCATCTCCAAGCGCGCGGACCGGCCCTACCGCCCCGGACGCGGCGACGACTGGCGCAAGACCAAGCAGCCGGCCAGCGACGAGTTCGCCATCGTCGGCTATACCGCGCCGCGCGGCAGCCGCACCGGCTTCGGTTCGCTGCTGCTGGCCAGGCCGGATGCGGAGCATGGCTGGCGCTACGTCGGCCGGGTGGGCACCGGCTTCAGCGATGAGCAGCTGCGCGAACTGGCGCCGCGGCTGGCGCAGGACGCCGGCAGCAAGCCGACCGCGTTCGTGCCGGCGATGGATACCGCGCTGCGCCGCGCCACCTGGGTGCCGCCGCGGCTGGTGGTGGAGGTGTTCTACCGCGGCATCGGCGGGCAGGAGCTGCTGCGCCAGGCCTCGCTCAAGGCGCTGCGGCCGGACAAGGACATCGCCGACCTGTACGACAGCGACCGCGGTCCGGGCGTTGCGGAGGAGGAGGCGATGGCAGCGAAGGGCGGCAGGAAGGCGGCGAAGAAGGCGCCCGCGCGCAAGAACGCGGCGAAGACGGCCACCAAAAAAGCCATCAAGCAAGCGGCGAAACTGGCAGCGGGGAAGGCCACGCAAGCTGCGACCAGGGCCGCTGCGAAGAAGTCCACGGCAGCAGGCAAAGTCGCCGCCACGCCGGCACGCGCCTCGGCGAAGGCCCGCACTGGCACGGCCACGGGGGCGAAGGCCAGTCCGGCATCCGCCCGCCGGCGCAAGGCCGCCACCCAGACCCGGGACTGGCCGAAGCTCTCCAGCCCCGCCAAGGTGCTGTTCCCCGATATCCGCGCCACCAAGCAGGACGTGTGGGACTACTACACGGCGGTGATGGACCACCTGCTGCCGGAAATCGCCGGCCGCCCGCTTTCGGTCATCCGCTGTCCCTCCGGCACCGGCAAGCCTTGCTTCTTCCAGAAGCATCTGACCGCCGGGCTGGAACGGGTGGCCTCGGTGAAGCTCAAGGAGGAGAGCGGCACCAACGCGCATTACCTCGTGGTGGAGGATGCGGCCGCACTGATGGAGCTGGTGCAGTTCAACGCGCTGGAATTCCATCCATGGGGCGCGCACGCCGACAACCCCGATTCCGCCGACCGCGTGGTGTTCGACCTCGATCCCGGGCCGGACGTGCCGTTTTCCGAGGTGAAGAAGGCGGCAGTCGACATCCGGCGGCAGCTGGAAGCGCTGGAGCTGGAGTCGTTCTTGCGCGTGACCGGCGGCAAGGGCCTGCACGTGGTGGTGCCGCTGGCGCCGGGCTGCGACTGGGAGCTGACCAAGCGCTTCGCCCACGGATTCGCCGATGCCCTGGCCAGGTCCGAACCGGACCGCTTCGTCGCCACCGCAACCAAGCGCTTCCGCAACCGCAGGATCTTCGTCGACTACCTGCGCAACGGCCGCGGCGCCACGGCGGTGGCCTCGTATTCGCTGCGCGCCCGTCCCGGGGCGCCGGTGGCCATGCCCATTGGCTGGAACGAACTGGCGCGGTTGCCGCGCGCGGACCTGTACACGATCAAGGATGTACCGGAGAAGCTGCGCCGGCGGCGCAAGGACCCCTGGGCCGGCATGGATGCGATCCGCCAGAACCTGGCCCGCTGGGCCGATGCGAAGTGACGTATTCAGTATCCGATGAATCTGGAAATGCAGCCTGGAGCACATCATGCCGATGGCATCGGCGGTCCACCGGTGGCATCCTCTGCCGGCCCGTACGCCCTGCGGACCGGAAAGGGGGACTTGTCCGATGAGCGGCACCACGCGATGACACACGCCGGCGCGCCAGCGAGCCCGCAGGGCGAGCACCTGCTGCTGCAGGGCGTCACCGACTACGCCATCTACCTGCTGGATGCCTCCGGCACGATCCTCAGCTGGAACACCGGCGGCGAGCGGATCAAGGGCTACACCGGCAGCGAGGTGATCGGCCGGCATTTCTCCTGTTTCTACACGCCGGAGGAAATCCAGCACGGCGTGCCGGAGCAGGCGCTTGCCATCGCCAGCCAGGAGGGCCGCTACGAGACCGAAGGCTGGCGCGTGCGCAAGGACGGCAGCCGCTTCCGCGCGCACATCGTGATCGATGCGATCTACCGCGACGGCGGGCTGGTCGGCTTCGCCAAGGTCACCCGCGACATCACCGAGCACTACCAGGCGGCCGAGCAGCGCCGCCAGGCCGAGCAGGCGCTGGCCCAGGCGCAGAAGATCGCCGCGGTCGGCCAGCTCACCCTGGGCATCGCCCACGACTTCAACAACCTGCTGGCGGTCATCACCGCCAGCCTGGACCTGCTGCCGGCGGCGGAGGGGCGGCGCCGGCAGATGCTGGTCGACGCCGCGCGCCAGGCCGCCGCGCGCGGCGCGCGCCTGACCCGGCAGATGCTGGCCTTCGCCCGCGGCCAGTCCCTGGAACCGGAGCTGCACGACGTCAACGCGCTGATTGGCAGCGCGGCCGAGGTCTACCGCCGCGCCGCCGGCCCGATCACCCAGTGCGTGTTCGACCTGGCCGAGGCCGACACCCGGGTCATGGTCGACGCCGAGCAGCTGGAAGCGGCGCTGGTGAACCTGGTGGCCAACGCGCGCGATGCAATGGAGCAGCCGGGCACCATCCGCATCGCCACCCGCATCACCCGACCCGACCCGGCGCTGCATCCAGGCGCCGTGGCCGGCCGCGATTACCTGTATGTCTCCGTGGCCGACGATGGCCCGGGAATGGAGGAGCACGTGCGCCAGCGCGCCATGGAACCTTTCTTCACCACCAAGGATGTCGGCCGCGGCAGCGGCCTGGGCCTGAGCCAGGTGTTCGGCTTCGCCAGCCAGTCCGGCGGCTTCGCCTTCATCGAGAGCGCGCCGGGCGAGGGTACCTGCGTGACCATGGCCATCCCTGCAGGGGAGGCCGCCGATGCCTAAGGTGCTCTACGTGGAGGACGACGAGCTGCTGCGCATGGTCACCAGCCTGGCGCTGGAGGATGCCGGCTATGCCGTGGTCGAGGCCCACGACGGCCACCAGGCGCGCTGGCTGCTGGACCAGGAGGGCGGGTTCGACTTCGTCATCAGCGACATCAGCATGCCCGGCGGCATGAGCGGGCTGGAGGTGGCGCAGGCCGCCCAGGCCGCGCGGCCCGGGTGCCGCACCATCCTGGTGTCCGGCTACGCCACCTCGCAGCTGCCGGCGTTGCCGGACTCGGTGATCTACCTGGGCAAGCCGTTCCGGGTGCAGGACCTGATCGACACCCTGGGCGCGGCCGGCTGACCCCGCCACGCTGGCGGGAGGCCGCGGAAAAGAACACGGCCGCCAGGGGCGGCCGTGGTGCACCGGAGCGGGGGAAGCACCGGCGCGATGGCGTCGGGGGGCGCCAAGGGGACGAGCATGCCCGGGCCGCCGCGGCCGCACCATCGGGAATTGCCGGCCCCTGGGGTCAGGGTTTTCCGAACGTGCGCACGGCGGGCCGCGCCGTGGACCAGGCCCGGCCTGGGCCATGCACGCCAAACAGGCACTCGGGTGGTGGGCCGATTTGCTACGCTGCGGCGCCCTTCACATCCCTGGTTCCGGTGTCCCCATGCCGTTGTTGCGCGTCCCGCCCATCCTGCTGCTGATCGTCCTCAACACCCTGGTGCATGCGGTGCCCGTGCTGCTGGCCGGCGTGGTCAAGGCGGTACTGCCACTGCGGCCGGTGTGGCGCGCCTGCAACCCGGTGCTGACCGGGCTGGCCGAGAGCTGGATCGCGGTGAACACCTGGATGATGGGTGCCTTCACCCGCACCCGCTTCGAGATCGAGGGCACAGCCGAGTTGCGCCGCGACGGCCATTACCTGGTGCTGGCCAACCACCAGAGCTGGGTCGACATCCTGGTGTTGCAGAAGGTGTTCAACCGCAAGGTGCCGCTGCTGCGCTTCTTCCTCAAGCGCTCGCTGTTCTGGGTGCCGGTGCTGGGCCTGGCGTGGTGGGCGCTGGATTTCCCGTTCATGGGCCGCTACACCCGCCGCCAGATCGCGAAGAACCCGGAGCTGGGGCGGCGCGACATCGAGACCACGCGCAAGGCCTGCGGGAAGTTCCGCGACATCCCGGTGTCGATCATGAACTTCGTCGAGGGCACCCGTTTCACCGAGGCCAAGCACGCGCAGCAGGCCTCGCCGTACCGGCACCTGCTCAAGCCCAAGTCCGGCGGCGTCGCCTTCGTGATCGACGCGATGGGGCAGGGCCTGCATTCGATCCTGGACGTGACCATCGCCTATCCGGGCGGCCGCCCCTCGATGATCGACCTGATGGCCGACCGCGTGCCCGCGGTGTGGGTGAAGGTGCGCCAGCGCCCGATCCCGGCCGAGCTGGTCGCCGGCAACTACCAGGAAGACCGCGCCTTCCGCGCCTGCTTCCAGCAGTGGATGAACGGGCTGTGGCGCGAGAAGGACGAGGACATGGAGCGCCTGCTGGCAGGCTGAGCGGCGGCGCCCGGAAGCGGAAGGGAGGCTCCGCCTGAATGCGCGTCGCGGCGCGGTTTGCGCGTCGCGGCCGCAGCCGTTAAGGTGGGCGGCAACCGAGGCACCGTGAGTCCACCGGTCCTTGCGGCCATCCACTTCAACCCCCCTTTCCTTTCCAATACCAGGGAGCACTTCCATGGAGATCGCCGCCGCCCGCGTGGCCACGTTCCACTACATCCTCACCGACGACGCAGGCCAGGTCCTGGACCGTTCGCCGGAAGACCATCCGCTCAGCTATTTCCACGGCGGCGGCAACATCATCCCCGGCCTGGAGAAGGCGCTGGAAGGCCGTAGCGCCGGCGAGTCGCTGACCGTCGACGTGCCGCCGGCCGAGGCCTATGGCGAGCGCGTCGAAGGCCTGGTGCAGGACGTGCCGCGCGAGGCGTTCCAGGGCATCGACCGCATCGAGCCGGGCATGCAGTTCCAGGCCAACGGCGGCCAGGGCCCGGTGCTGGTGACCGTGGTCGCGGTCGGCGACCGCCAGGTCCGCATCGACGGCAACCACCCGCTGGCGGGCAAGACCCTGCACTTCGACGTGCGCATCACCGACGTGCGCGAAGCCACCGACGAAGAGAAGCAGACCGGCCGCGTCGCCGCCTGACCGCTTCGCGACGTGCCATGAAAAACGCCGGCCCCAAGGCCGGCGTTTTTCTTTGCGGCGCCACCGCACCCGTCCGTGGTGCGCGGGCCAGGCCATGCCTGCAGGGGTGCACGCAGGCGCCGGCACCCGCTTGCATGCGCGCACGCGCCTGCAGGGGTACAGGCCCCGGGCGGCCTCAGGCCGCCTTCTTCTTCTTGGCCTGGTTGGCGGTCTCGGGCGTTTCCACCTTGGTCAGCACCGGGGTGTTGCCGAGCACTTCGATGCGGCCGCCGGCCTTGCGGAAAGCCTCCAGGTCGCGGGCGATGCGCTCGCGGGTGAGGGTGCTGGAGGCCTTGCCGGTATCGGCGAGCTTGCGGCCCTTGGTGGACGTGGGAGCGGTCTTGCGGACGGCCATGTGCGTCTCCTTGGTCAGTCGAGGGTGAGCGGGATGCCGCGCTGCCGCTGGTCGCGGTAGCGGGCGCGGATGTCCAGGCAGGCCCGGCCGCCCATCGCGAACTGGCGGCAGATGGCGGGCCGGTCCTGGTAAATCGAGCAACGCAGGTGCAGCGGATCGATGGCCGCGCACCAGCCGTCCTCGTCCTTGGCCATGGTTTCCAGGCCGTGGTCGTCGATGGCGATGAACCGGGCGGGTACGTGGTCGCCCGGCAGCAGCAGGACCGGCAGGCGGCAGCACACTGCATCGCAGTGCCTGCAGTCAGCGCCGGCCTCGCGCGCGCTCAGGACGTCGTCCCCGCGGGGAAGGGAGTGGGAGTGCGCGCTAGCGCGATATCCGCACCGGAATACCGGTGGGCGTGGAGAACCGGAATAAGGATGGCGACGCCCTGGAAGCGGCCCCTGGCCGGCGCGGATGCCGCGGCCTGTGCCGGAAGCCTGGTGCGCGCGGCAGGGGGCACGCGGATGGATGGACTGCCGGATTGCCGGCGAAGTATAGCGCAAATCGCCGATCCGTGCCGAACTGGTGGCGGATCTGCAGGCAACAGCACGCAAAACACTGCATTCCACGCAATCGGCCGCGATGCTGCGCGGCGCGCCACTGGTAGGATCGCCGCTTTCCCAGCTGGTGAGCGCCATGACCCTGCAACGTTTCCATCCGATCGGCATTCCCGGCCAGCCATGGGGCCCGGCGGAAAAGGCGCAGTGGCTGGCGATGCAGCGCCGCCGGCGCAGCCATGCCGACGAGGTGGTTGCGCCGGTGCGCGCACTGGCCGATGCCTGGGACGTACTCGAGTACGGCATGCTGGATTACGCCGGCGAGCGCTACCCGCTGCTGGCGCTGCGCAGCCGCGGCTGGGACGACGGCCTGCCGGTGGCGCTGGTGACCGGCGGCGTGCACGGCTACGAGACCAGCGGCGTGCAGGGCGCGCTGCTGTTCGCGCGCGAGCACGCGGCGGCCTACGCCGGCCGCATCAACCTGCTGGTCGTGCCCTGCGTCAGCCCGTGGGGATACGAGCGCATCCACCGCTGGAACCCCGACGCGGTCGATCCCAACCGTTCCTTCCGCCAGCCCAGCCCGGCGCGCGAGTCGGCGGCGCTGATGGAACTGGTGGCGCCGCTGCGCGGCCGCTTCCTGCTGCACGTGGACCTGCACGAGACCACCGACAGCGACGAGAGCGAGTTCCGCCCGGCACTGGCCGCGCGCGACGGCAAGCCGTTCGAGCCCGGGCACATCCCCGATGGCTTCTACGTGGTGGACGACAGCGCCAACCCGCAGCCGCAGTTCCAGCAGGCGGTGATCGGGGCGGTGGCGAAGGTCACCCATATCGCCCCGGCCGACGCGGACGGCCGGATCATCGGCTCGCCGGTGCTGGCGCCGGGCGTGATCGCCTATCCGCTGGTGGAGCTGGGGCTTTGCGCCGGCATCACCGGTGCGCCCTACGTGACCACCACCGAGGTCTACCCGGACAGCCCCAGGGCCACCCCGGAGCAGTGCAATGCCGCCCAGGTGGCGGCCATCCGCGGCGCCCTGGACTACGTGCTGGCGCAGCCGCAGGCATAAGGTTTTGCCGCCCGCTGCCGACAACCACTGCGGCGCTCCACGCGCGGCGTGGCGGCAGGCTGGCGGGCCGCGCGCGGCCCGTGGTCTCCGGTAAGATCGCGCGCTTGCGGGCGCCTGCGGACGCCCGGTGCAGACAGGGGAAAAGCATGCGATGGATCGGCTGGCTGTTCGGACGCAAGCGCGCGCAAGGCGTGCCCGACGCCCGTCGTCCGCATGAGCCCGTTGCCGCGGAGCGGCTGCCCGGTACCTTCTCCATGCCGCAGGACGAGGCCGGCGACGCCGGCGAGCACTGGACCGTGCGCCTGGCGGCGATGGCCCTGCCGGCGCAGGCGCCGGCCCCCGATCCGCGGCTGCTGCCGGAGGTCGAGGTCGCCCTGCTGCAGCTGGTGCACGAACGCGCCCGGCTGCCACGCCGGCCGCAGCTGCTGCCGCAGCTGCTGGGCCTGCTCAACGACGAACGCGCATCCGGGCGCCAGATCGCCGAGGTGATCGGCCGCGACCCGGCGCTGGCGGCCAACCTGCTGCGCCTGGCCAACAGCCCGATGTACCGCGTGCAGAGCGCCATGGTGGAGAGCCTGGACCGCGCGGTGGCGCTGGTCGGGACCGAGGGCCTGCGCCAGCTGGTGGCGGTGGCGCTGATGCAGCCGGTGATGCGGCTGGAGGGCGGTGCCACCGGCAGCCTGCCCGAGCGCGTGTGGGAACACACCGAACTGGCAACCGGGCTGGTCGCGCGCAGCGCCTCCGGGCGCGGGCGCGACGCGGTGTTTGCCGCGCAGCTGTTGGCACTGATGCAGGGCCTGGGCGCGATCATGGTGGTGCAGGCCCTGCGCGACGCCTGCGCGCGCCTGCAATGCCAGGCCCCCGACGCGACCACCACGGCCGAACTGCTGCAGCGCTGGGCGCGGCGGATCGGGCAGGGCGTGTCCCGCGCCTGGGACCTGCCAGCGGTGGCCGGGGTGCAGGACGTGGCCGGGGTGGCCAGCCTCGAGGCGCTGCTGGAAACCGCCAGCAGCGCCGCGGTGGACATCATGCTTGCCGGCAGCGAGACCGCCGCCGGCTGAGCGCTGCTTGCCGGTCCGGAGCCAGGCGGGCTTCACCATCGAGCAGTGCCGGACGCGAGGCGGCGATCCCGCCGGGAAAGGCGCGTGGCGCCCGTGTGCGCCCGCAGGCGCCACCGGTTGCCGAGCGCCTGGTTGCTGCATGCCCGGGGGCGGGGCGGCCCCGCCCGGCCGGTCAGGACAACGCGCTCAGGACGCCGGCTGCCAACCCGGGCCCGGGACGGTATTGATCATCCAGGGGATGCCGAACCTGTCGACGCAGGCACCGAAGCCGGGCGACCAGAAGGTCTCGGCAAAGGGCATGGTCTGCTGGCCCCCTTCGGAGAGCTGCTCGAACCAGCGCCGGGCGTCGTCGATGTTGTCGGTATGCAGGGTCACGTCGAAGCCGTTCTTGGGCTTGTCGATGTTGGGCGCCCACTCCTGGTCCATGTCCGCGCCCATCAGTGACTGGTCGCCCACGTCCAGCCAGGCATGCATGAGCCAGTCCTTGTAGCGCTCGTCCAACTGCATCCCTTCGGGATTCATCGAATAGGGCACGGCGTTGGTGATCTTGCCGCCAAGCACCCTGGCATAGAACTCGAACGCCTCGCGGCACTGCCCCCGGAAACTGAGGCTGGTCACGATCTTCATACGTCTCCTCCTTGGTGAGTGGCCGCGGGCGGCATGCCCGGGGCGGTTCTGTGGATCGGCTGCACTCCCGCGACGGGTGGAGGGCGGGCAGATCGACATGCACGAGGAGGTCGCGTTACCGGGGCAGGGCCGGACACGATCCTGGGCGGAGGGAATATGCATCCAGGCCCGCCTGCGGGCATGAATGCGCGATGCGCGCCACATGGAACGGCGCGGGGTGTCCGGATCGACCGGGGGCTGGCGCGGGGCGCCGGGTCCGGCGCCCAGGACAGGCCCTGCCTCGGGAGCGAGGCAGGGGCCCGCCCCAACGCACCGGGATTACCGCACCTTCCAGGGCCGCCCGCGAACGGGGCGCGCGGACGCGTATGGATTCCCGCAACGGTTCCGCGGCGCCAGCTGGGTCGGTGCGCGGAGGCTACGCCTTGTTGCGGTGGACCAGGTCGCTGGTCCCGCACTCGGGGCAATCGCGGAAGAATTCCAGCCCCGACTTGCGCAGGCGGGGATGATGCCCCGGGAGGCAGGTGAAGCGGATGGCGGTGTTGGTCTGGCAGGCGCTGCACTTGAGGTAGTACCCGAACTTGCCGTAGCACACCTGTCCCTCGCGGCCGCCACAGGACTTGCAAGCCGGCAGGGCAGGCTGGGGTGGCGACACCGGGGCAGCGGCCGCCTCGACGACGGGCGGTGCTTCCACGGCCTGCGCGACCGGCGGCGGGGTTGCGGCCACCCGCGCGTCCCGGGCGGATGCGCCGTCGCCTGCCGGCTGGTACATCGCAGCCAGCTGGCGGGCCACGGCTTCCAGGGTGTCGGAAGACACGAACTTGGCGGCGGTACGCAGGATGCCCAGCAACGGATTTTCGTTGTCCACGTCCCGCCAGATGGCCTTGCGCAGCTGGTCGGCCTTGATCACGCGGCGGGTGTCGATCGACAGCACCTGCTGGAGGTGATCGACGACCGCGTTCCCGGAGGATCGGTGCTGATCACGTCCCAGCTTCCGGTGAAGACCTGGCATGACTACCTGGGCGAGCCCACGGTGGCCGACGCCATCCTGGATCGCCTGCTGCACAACAAGCACACCATTGAGTTGAAAGGCGACTCGATGCGCAAGCACGCAGTTCGTTGATCTGATCATCGTTCCCGGCGAGCGCCGGGAACGATGGTTCTGACCGGGCAGCGGCGATGCCTCCTTGGAGGCGGATACTGATCCCCTTCGACGGAACGGCTGCCGGCCGCCAGGTCTACTGCGCCCGGACCTCGCGCTCGTACCACGGGCGAGTGTTGTTGACGATCTTGACCACCGACAGCATCACGGGCACTTCGATCAGCACGCCCACCACGGTGGCCAGCGCCGCGCCCGAGTGCACGCCGAAGAGGGCCACAGCCGTAGCGACCGCAAGCTCAAAGAAATTGCTGGCACCAATCAGCGCCGACGGTCCCGCCACGCAGTGGGCGACGCCCAGCCTGCGGTTGAGCAGGTAGGCCAGGCCGGAGTTGAAGTAGACCTGGATCAGGATCGGCACCGCCAGGATTGCGATGATCAGGGGCTGCTCGACGATCTGCCTGCCCTGGAAGCCGAACAGCAGCACCAGCGTCGCCAGCAGTGCCACCAGCGAGACAGGCCCGAGACGAGCGAGCACCCGATCCAGCCGGGCCTCGCCGCCATGTGCAAGCAACCAGCGACGGAGGAAGACTGCGACCGCGACCGGCACCAGGATGTAGAGGCCGACTGACAGCGCCAGCGTGTCCCAAGGTACCGTGATCGACGACAGCCCCAGCAGCAGGGCTACCAGCGGTGCGAACGCCACCACCATGATCGCGTCATTGAGCGCGACTTGGCTGAGCGTGAAGTTCGCGTCGCCACGGCACAGGTTGCTCCACACGAACACCATTGCGGTGCATGGCGCGGCAGCCAGCAGGATCAGCCCTGCCATGTAGGAGTCGATCTGGTCCGCCGGGAGCCAGTCGGCGAAGACATGCCGCAGGAAGAACCAGCCCAGCAGGGCCATTGAGAACGGCTTGACCGCCCAGTTGACGAACAGGGTGACGCCGATGCCGCGCCAGTGCCTGCCCACTTCCCGCATGGCGCCGAAGTCGACCTTCAGCAGCATGGGGATGATCATCAGCCAGATCAGTGCGGCCACCGGCAGGTTGACATTCGCGACTTCCATGCCGCCGAGGGCTGCGAACGCACCCGGCATGAAATGTCCCAAGCCGGTGCCGACCACGATGCACAACGCCACCCACAGGGTCAGGTAACGCTCGAACAGCCCCATGCGGGGCGTTGCCTCAGCCATGGACGGACGCCTCGTCTTCAGGCTGTACGAAACCGATGCGATCGAGCGAGTCCTTCAGGGCGGCACGGTCGTCCCAGACCTCGGCCGGCAGTGCCAGCAGTGCCTGCAGGCGCGCCTTGACGATGCGGTGGGCCTGGCGGAATGCCTCCCGCTTGTCCTCATCATCGCCTTCCACGGCTGCCGGGTCTGGAAGCCCCCAGTGTACGCGGAGAAAGTCCCCGAGCACGACGGGGCAGGTTTCGGCCGCGGCCGAATCGCAGACGGTCACCACCAGATCCATCGGTGCCGCGTCCGGCGTTGTGAACTCATCCCAGGACTTGCTGCGCAGGCCTGCGGTGGCAATGCCTTCGGCCGCCAGCTGGGCAAGCGCCCAGGGATTGACCGTGCCGGCCGGCTGGCTGCCGGCGCTGAAGACCTCGAAGCGGTGGCCGGCCCAGGCGCGGAGCGTGGCCTCGGCCAGCACGCTGCGCGCGGAGTTGCCGGTGCACAGGAAAAGGACGCGACGCTTCATCGGGACGGTTCCTCGAGTGACAGGTGGGAGGGGGTCAACAGGCGCAGGCGGCCGCGACATCAGGGGGGCAGCTCTCGTCCGAGGAGCCCGCGCAGCAGTTGTGGGTCAGGTAGGCGACCAGTGCGTTCATGGCCTCGAAGTTGGCGCGGTAGCAGACGTTGCGCCCCCGGCTCTCGCTGCCGATCAGGCCGGCGTGGACGAGTTCCTTCAGGTGGAAGGACAGGGTTGCGCCGGGGACGGCCAGCGCTTCCGCGATTTCACCGGCCATGCGGCCGTCGGGCCCGGCCTCGACCAGCAACCGGAAGATCGCCAGCCGGGTGGCGTGGCCCAGCGCCGTCAGCGCAGCGATTGCCTGATTCGTTTCCATCATTCTAGAATAGTCGAATGAATAACGAGCGGCAATCATCCGCGCTCCTCGACCTCCCCCATCTGGCCGCCGACCTGCTTCCCGGCCCTCGCCATGACGCACTCGGTGCAGACACGGGCCAGCCGGCGCCGCGCATCCTCCTGCTGTACGGCTCGCTGCGGCCGCAGTCCTACAGCCGCAAGCTGGCCTTGGAGGCCGAGCGCATCTTGCGCCACCTCGGCGCCGAAACGCGGGTGTTCGATCCACACCATCTGCCGCTGCTGGACAGCGTTGGCAAAGACCATCCGAAGGTGCGGCAACTGCGCGAATGGTCGCAGTGGTCGGAAGGTCAGGTCTGGGTTTCGCCCGAACGCCACGGCACGATCACCGGCGTGTTCAAGAACCAGATTGACTGGCTGCCCCTCGAGGATGGCAGCGTGCGTCCCACCCAGGGGCGGACGCTGGCGGTGATGCAGGTGTGCGGCGGATCGCAGTCGTTCAACGTGGTCAACACTCTGCGGGTGCTGGGGCGGTGGATGCGGATGGTGACGATTCCCAACCAGTCCTCGGTCGCCAAGGCATGGCAGGAGTTTGACGACGCGGGACGTATGCGCGCCTCTCCGTTCTACGACCGGGTGGTGGACGTGATGGAGGAGCTGGTCAAGTTCACGCTCCTGGTTCGCGGGCGAAGCGCCTATCTGGTCGATCGCTACAGCGAGAGGAAGGGTGCCGATGAAGCTCGTCGAGTGGCCAGAGAAGCAGGAGTGCTGGAAGATCTCCCAGCAGCTTCTTGACTGGCGAGCCTGCTTGATCCGCTGCTGATGGTCAGCAAGGTCGGTTGAGCGATCACCCCGCACTGTTCTCAGTGATCAATCTCATTGGTACCCGCACTGCAGGCGGGTGAGAGCCCTATCGGCCGCGGCAAGGCCTTCCTCAGTCGCAATACCAAGGCCTTTGTTCAGTTGCCTGACTCGTCGCCGGGAACGATCCTGTCATGCGGACTCCACGCCTATCGGCTACGCTGCGGACAGACCATCGAGTGGAGCAGGCATGCAGCAATCCTCCGGCCGTCTTTCCCTGGCGTTCCCGCTTGTCGTGCTGCTGGCGGTGGTGGCGTGCGCCGCGCCGCGCGGGGAGGCGCCTGCCGCCGGAGGCGCCACGGTGGTCGAGGGCACGGTGGCCGCGATCGATACCGCGCCCTGGGCCTACGACGGCCACGCGCGGGTCGAGCTGGACGTGCCCGGACGCGGCCCGGTGGTGGTGCAGCTGCCGGCGCGCCGGAACCTGTGCAAGGCGGCGCCGGTGGAAGTCGATGCGCTGGCCCCGGGCATGCGGGTACGGGCGGCCGGTGCGCTGGAGGAGGATGGCCGTCTGACGGTCTGCGCCGATCCGGCGCATGGGCTGTCGCCCCTCTGAACGCGCCGGGGCTCTCCTCCGCAGTGATGCCGGATGCCTGGCGGATCGGGCGATGCCGCGCGTGACCATCCGCAGGAGTGGCAGCGGCGGGCCCGGGCTACGATGGCGCCCCCGATCGCACAGGACAGGCAGCTGATGGATCCACGCTTTCGCGCCACCGGCGCCGCGGTCGCCATCCTGGCCGCGGGCGCGATTGCCGGAGCGCTGCTGGACGACGGATTCCGCCTGCTGCACTACGCCTGCAAGCCGCTGGCCACCGTGCTTATTGCTGTTTACGCGATGCGCGCCGCGCCGCCGGTATCCGCGCGCTACCGGGCGGCGGTGCTGGCCGGCCTGGCGTGCTCGCTGGCGGGCGATGTCTTCCTGATGCTGCCGCAGGACCTGTTCGTGTCGGGGCTGGTGGCATTCCTGCTTGCGCACCTTTGCTACATCGTCGCCTTCTTTCCTGGCGCAGGTACGGTTCCCCGCGTACTGGGATTGCTGGCCTATATGGCATTCGCCGGCTGCAACCTGGTCCTGCTGCTGCCCAGTGTGCCGGCGGCGCTGCGCGTCGCGGTGCTGGTCTATGTCGGCGTGCTGATGCTGATGGCCGGGCTTGCCACGGCCCGTGCCTGGAGCCTGCGCCACGACCGGCGGCTGGCCGCACCGGCGCGTGCGGCAGCGCTGGGCGGCATGCTGTTCGTGCTCAGTGACAGCCTGCTGGCCTGGGACCGCTTCGGCGGCGGCCTGCCGCTGGCGATGCTCTTCATCCTCGCCACCTACTACGTGGCACAGTGGTGCATCGCCCATTCGGTTGCACCCAGCGGGCGCGCGCCAGCCTGAAACACGATCCGCTCCGCAGGTTCCCTGCGGCGAACGTGACGCGGCGCAAGCCCGGCGCGCCTGCTGGTTCCATTCCACCATCAGCGCTGACGACAGGTCATAAGCCAATAATTAACACTTATTTATCAATGAATAGGCGCGCGTGGCTCAATGGAGCGGTCCCAACCAACCGCTCCAGCCCCCATGCTCCGTCACGCCATCCTGGCGGCTGCCGTTGCGGCCGCGCTTCCGCTCGTTCCTGAAATTGCCCGCGCCGAAGAGGCCGCCGGCGGCGACAGCCGCACCCTTGCCACCGTCGTGGTCACCGGCTCCAACCTGCGCCGCGCCGACGCCGAAGGGCCCAACCCGGTCCAGGTGATTGGCCGCGAGCAGCTGGAGGTCTCGGGCAAGGCCACCGTCGCCGACCTGCTGCGCTCGATCTCGGCCAATACCGGCAACGCCAGCAACGAGACTTCCAACAGCGGCTGGGCGTCCGGCTCGGCCGGCATCGGCCTGCGCGGCCTGTCGCAGAAGAACACCCTGGTGTTGCTCAACGGCCGTCGCCTGGCCAACTACGGTTTCCCGGCCAACGGCCTGTCCGACACCTTCGTCAACCTCAATGCGCTGCCGCTGGTGGCGGTGGAGCGGATCGAAGTGCTGAAGGACGGCGCCTCGGCCGTGTACGGCTCCGATGCGGTGGCCGGCGTGGTCAACATCATCACCCGGCAGAACTTCGAGGGCCTGGACATCGGCGGCCGCATCGGCACCTCCGACGAGGGCGGGCTGGACGAGCGCCAGGCCAAGCTGATCGGTGGCTTCGGCGACCTCGACCGCGACCGCTTCAACGTCCTCTACAGCCTGGACTACTACAAGCGCGAGCGCCTGGACCAGGACCAGCGTGAGCTGACCCGCTCCGGCATCTATTCCGGCCCCGACGGACGCTGGAACGGCTGGTCGGCCAAGGGCGCGCGCTTCCTGGTCGGCGGCGTGTCGGTGCCGCTGCTGGATGCCGATGGCAACTGCCCGCAGGGCACGACCCTGGTGCCCAGCGCACCGATCGACGGCCTGCGCGGCGATACCTGCGGCTTCAACCTGGCCCCGTACACCACGCTGATCCCCGCCACCGAGCGCCTGCAGGGGTATGCCAACGCCACCTGGCGGGTGAGCGACAACGTGGAGGTGTTCGGCGAGGCGCTGTACAGCTACGTCCGCGGCACGTCCTGGTTCGGCAACAGCCCGTTCTTCACCCTGGAGGGCGGACGCTTCGCGCTCAACGCGGATACCGGCCTGGCCGAGCCGGTGCCCAACGTGCTGCCGGCGAGCAATCCCTACAACCCCTATGGGGTGGACACCCCGATCGAGTACACCTTCTTCAACGTCGGCCGCTCGATCAAGACCAACCGCTCCGATGCCTACCGCGTGGTCGGCGGCGTGCGCGGCACGCTCGGCGACTGGGAGTGGGAGGCGGCCGGCTTCCTTGCGCGCAGCAAGGAGGACGAGCGGGTGGCCGGCGGCTTCGCCAACCGCTGGGCGCTGTTCGACGCGCTGGCCGACGGCAGCTACAACCTGCACGACCCGGCGGCCACGCCGCAGGCGGTGCTGGATGCGATCAACCTCAGCACCGTGCGCCCGGCGGATTCGCGCCTGGGCGGCGTGGATGCCCGCATCGTCGGCCACCTGTTCGAGCTGCCCGCCGGCGAGGTGGGGTTTGCAGCGGGCGTGGAATGGCGCCGCGAGTCGCTGGTATCGCGCAATCCCTGGCAGATCGACGCCGGCTTGCAGGTCCGCCCGGCGATCGCCGAGGTGGACGGCGATCGCGAGGTGACCGCGGTGTACGCCGAGTTCAACCTGCCGTTGCACCAGCGCCTGGAGCTGCAGCTGGCCGGGCGCGGCGATCACTACAGCGACTTCGGCGACGCGTTCTCGCCCAAGGCCAGCCTGCGCTGGCAGCCGCTGGACGCGCTGCTGGTGCGCGCTGCCGCCTCGCGCGGGTTCCGCGCGCCCTCGCTGTCGGAGAATGCGGCCAGCACCAACATCTCCTACGGCTCGGTGGTGGACCCGTACGACCCGGACATCCCCGGCTCGCGCCAGAGCCCGACGTTCTTCACCGTGGGCAATACCGGCCTTCGCCCCGAGCGCACCCGCAGCTTCAACGCCGGCATCGTGCTCTCGCCCTGGGCCGACACCAGCCTGAGCCTGGACTGGTACCGGGTGGAGCTGGACCACCTGATCGGCACCAGCAACAGCGCCAGCATCGTCCAGCGCAACGACCCGGCCGACGTGGTCCGCGACGCGCGCGGCAAGCTGCTGGCGGTCTACAACCGCTACCAGAACCTCACCGAGCTGGAGACCTCCGGCATCGACGTGGAACTGCGCCAACGCTGGCGCTCGGCCACCGCCGGCGACTTCGGGGTATCGGGCGTGTACACCCACGTGCTGGAGTACCGCCGCCAGAACACCGCCGGTGGCCCGCTGGTCGACTACGCCGGCAGCAACGTCAGTTTCACCCTGCCGCGCGGCAAGCTCACCACCACCCTGGACTGGAACTACAGCGACTACAGCGCCGCGCTGACCTGGTACCACACCAATGGTTACGCCCAGACCCGCAGCACCGAGCAGGCGCGGGTGGCCAGCTACGACCAGTTCGACCTGTACCTGGCCTGGAAGGGCATCGAGAAGCTGACCCTTTACGCCAAGCTGCAGAACCTGCTGGACGAGGAACCGCCGCACGACGCCTCGTTCCCGGGTATCCGCGCGCCATACGACTTCACCCAGTACGACCTGCGCGGCCGTTACTTCTCGGTCGGCTTCGACTACCGCTTCTGACCCGCGGCCGGCGGCCGCGCGGCCGCCGCTACTGCCGCTCCTACCGATGCCAGCCCATTCCCGTTCCGCCGGAGTGTCGATGTCCCTGCTTGCCCGTGGCCTGAGCGCCGTCCTGCTTCTGTCGTTGTCCCTGCTGTTCCCGGCCCACGCGCAGAGCGCGTATTTCTTCCCGGCCACGCCGCTGGATCCGGATCCTGCGGTGCCCACGCCCGAGCAGTTCCTGGGCTATCCGGTCGGCAGCCGCTATACCCGCCACGACGAGCTGGTGGCCTACTTCGAGGAACTGGCGCGGGTGTCGCCGCGGGTGAAGGTGGAGCGCATCGGCCGCACCTACGAGGGCCGGCCACTGCTGCTTGCCACCATCACCGATCCGGACAACCACGCCAACCTGGAGTCGCTGCGCCAGGCCCACAACACCCTGGTCGACCCGTCGGCGCCGGAGAGCGCAGCCAGCGGGGCGCCGGTGGTGGTGTGGCTGGCCTACAGCGTGCATGGCGCGGAGACATCCAGCGCCGAGGCCGCGCTGCTGACCGCCTGGTTCCTGGCCGCCGACCGCAGCGAGGCCACGCGCCACTGGCTGCGCGAGGCGGTGGTATTGATGGACCCGGCGCAGAACCCCGACGGCCGCGACCGTGCCGCCAACTGGCACAACGCCTGGGGCTCGAACCCGCCTTCTCCCGACCCGGCCGACCGCGAGCACGTGGAGCCGTTCCCAGGCGGCCGCTTCAACCATTACCTGACCGACCTCAACCGCGACTGGCTGGCACTGGCCCAGGCCGACAGCGTGCCGAAGGTCGAGCACTTCCACCGCTGGTACCCCAACGTCCAGATCGACTTCCACGAGATGGGCAAGGACAGCACCTACTACTTCGAGCCCTCGCCGAAGAGCATGGAGAGCCCGCTGCTGCCCAAGAGCTCGTACGAGGCCAACAAGGTGCTGGCGCGCTACCACGCCCAGGCGCTGGACGCGATCGGATCGCTCTACTACAGCGGCGAGAACTACGACAACTTCTCGCCGATCTACGGCTCGACCTATCCGGACTTCCACGGCGGCGTCGGCGCCACCGTGGAACAGGCCAGCTCGCGCGGGCGCGTGCAGGAGACGGTCAATGGCCCGCTGGAATTCCGCTTCACCATCCGCAACCACCTCAACGTGGGCCTGGCCACGGTGCGCGGCGCGGTGGAGCAGAAGGCGTTCCTGTTCCGCCTGCAGAAGGACTTCTTCCGCAGCGCGCTGGAGCAGGCCGGGCGCTACCCGGTGCGCGACTGGGTATTCGGCGACCGCAACGACCCGACCCTCAGCCGCCGCCTGCTGTCGCTGCTGCTGAAGCACCGCATCGAGGTGCGCGAGCTGTCGCGCGCGGTCGAGGTGGACGGCAAGCGCTTCGAGCCCGGCAGCGCGTGGGTGGTGCCGGCGCGGCAGCCGGCGTTCCGTCTGGCCCATGCGATCTTCGAGTTCACTCCGCCGGTGAAGGGCGACGTGTTCTACAGCGGCACCTCGTACGCGGTGGCGCCGGCCTACGGCCTGCGCTACGCGGCCAGCCGCTCGGCGTTGCCGGCCGGCGCGCGCGTGCAGGACGTGCCGGCGGCCAGCAGCGGCGTGGACGGCGTGGCCAGTTACGCCTATGCCCTGGACCTGCGCGACTACGGCGCCTACCGCCTGGTGGGCGCGTTGCTGGCACAGGACATCCGCCTGCGCGCGGCGTTCGCGCCGCTGGCGCTGCCGTCGGCGCAGGGCGGGGCCGAGCCGCGCCGCGGCGTGGTCCTGGTGCCGGTGGCTGGCCAGCCGCTGGCGCCCGCGGCCTTGCACACGCGCATCGACGAGCTGGCCCGTTCCCTGGGCGTGCGCGTGCAGGCCTTGGCCAGTGGCAAGAGCGAGGTGGGCATCGACCTGGGCAGCGACAGCGTCAAGCCGGTCCGCAAGCCCGGGATCGCCCTGGTGATGGGGCAGGGCGTGTCCGCGCCGGAGATCGGTGCCGCCTGGCACGCCTTCGACACCGCGCTGGGTTACCCGACCAGCAAGATCGAGCCGGCGCAGCTGGGTGAGCTGCCGCTTGAACGCTACACGACCATCGTCCTGGCCAGCGGCAACTACGCCGGCTTGCCGGACGGCGTGGTGGCCGCGCTCAAGCGCTGGATCGCCGCCGGCGGCTCGCTGGTGGCCTACAACAGCGGCGCCCGCTGGGCGATCGACAAGGGCCTGGCCGGGGCCAAGCTGCGCGAGGCGCCGCCGCCGCGCGCCGAGCGCCTGGACTTCGGCAGCCAGCGCGAGGTGTTCGCCCTGCGTCGGGTGAGCGGCAACATCCTCAGCGCCGACGTCGACCTCAGCCACCCGCTGGCCTTCGGCCTGCAGGACCGCCGCCTGTTGGTCAACAAGGAAACCGGCCTGGTGTTCGAGGCCAGCAGCAACCCGTATCTCACCGTGGTGCGCATCGACGACCAGCCGCGGGTCAACGGCTACCTCTCCGAGGAGAACCTCAAGCGCGTGTCCGGCAGCGCCTTCGTGCAGGTGGTGCCGGTGGAGAAGGGCAACGTGGTGGTGTTCGCCGACGACCCCGCCCACCGCAAGTACTGGCACGGCACCGAGCGCCTGCTGCTCAATGCCGCGCTGTTCTCCAACCACCTCAATCCAATCCGCCAGCGCGGCGAATGAGCCGTGCCGGGCCTGCCCGGGCAAGCCGGGCGGACTGGCCTTGCAAGGCGATACGGCGGCGGGCTACCAGGCCCAACCTGGATGCCTGCCGGCCTGTTCGATCCAGGCCGCCACCTCCGCGGCCTGGGCTTCTTCCAGCGAGTGCAGCTTGACGTAGCGCGAACCCTCACCAAGCGGAGGCGGCGGATCGAAGCGGGCGCCGGCGAAGAACACCACGTTCGCCGAGACATCGTAGGCCGCCAGCTCGATGACCCAGCCAAGACCGGGCAGGCCGTAGTAGGCCTTCTTCCATTTCACGGCATACCTGGCCCCGGGCAGGGACTGCCGGATCTGCGCATCCAGGTGGCGCAGCACGGGCTGCAGGCGCGGCATTGAACTACTGATCCAGGCTTCGACAGGTGCATGGTCGTCGCCAGGGAGCGGGGGTTTGCGGGTGCCAGCGGGCTTGATCGACTTTGCCATGGTCGGCTCCGACGCACGGAAGGGTCCGATGCTAGCGCGGCGGATGGGCGGGTCGAAGTGCTTCTCAGCCCACCGCGGCGCCGAAGCGCGCGTAGAGGTCCCCGGGTAGCTCGTGTTGCAGCTTCCAGGTAATGGCCATGGGCCGCTCGCCCTCGTGGCTGACGTAGGTAGCCGGTCCCAACAGCCAGAATGCGCGCTCGTCCACGGTCAGGCGGGCCATGGGCAGGATGGTGCTGCCCTGGCTGGCATGGTTGCGGTAGCGCCTGCCGACCTCGCCGTCCTCGCGGGTGGTGGACTGGCTTTCCCAGTGCAGCAGGGTGGGACTGATGGCGTAGTCGCGGTAGCGCGTGGTCGGGGAGAAGTGGCCGACGCTCTTGTCCAGGGTGATGGCCAGCAGGTCCACTCTTTCGGTCTGGTCCCAATGTACGCCGCCCGCCCAGGCTGGAAGGGTAAGCCTTGTATGGCTGGCGAACGCCGCCAGCACCTCCCGGCGGGTGTAGCGGGCGTGCACCCGCAGCGGGACGTGGGGATGGGTGGACAACGCCTGCTGGAGGTGGTCGACCCGGTCGGCAAGCACTTCCATCAGCTGCCCAAGCTCGGCCAGCACCTGCGGATGGCTCCACAGGACCTGGGCTGCCTGGCGGAGGTCGTGGACGGGAACCGGGAATTTGTCGAACAGCACCGCAGCCAGCATGTGCAACAGACGGCGAGCGGTCTGGTCCAGCTGGGCGATGTCCGGGGCCTGCGGCATGGCCGCAAACTCGCGGTACTTGCCGATGCGCAGGGCATCGTCGACGTGCAGCAAGCGGCCGATACCGCGCCTTAGCACGGCCTCGTGCGGGCCTGCGGGCAAGGTGGCCACGCCGCCGGCTTCCAGCAGGTCCGACCAGCTGCGGTTTGCCGAGTAGATGTCTTCCAGCTCGATGCCGCTGAGTTCCAGGAAGTTTTTCAGGGTGACGTGCGGCTGCGATTCGGCGACCCGGCGCAGCTCGTAGGCGCGTCCGCGCCAGGTGGTCGGAAGGCTTTCGCGGATGTTGGCCAGGACTCGCTCCGATGCAACCGGGTCCAGCTCCATGTGGCAGCCGCTGGGCAGGAAGGGGAAGCCCTGTTCGATCTGCTGTTCGATCTGCTTGCGGCCGCCGCCAAGCAGGGCGCCGAAGCGGCGGTGCATGCGGAATTCCTTGCGGTGCTGGCCCACGAAGTCCAGCACCGTGCAGATGCTCTTGCTCGGTTCGCGGCGCAGGCCGCGACCCAGCTGCTGCAGGAACACCGTGGGGCTGTCGGTGGGGCGCAGCAGGAGCAAGGTGTCGACCGTGGGGATATCCACGCCTTCGTTGAACAGGTCCACGGAGAACACCACGCGGACCCTGCCGTTGGCCAGGTCCTGCAGGGCCTGGCGGCGTTCCTCGTCACTGCTGGCCGACCAGACCGCAACCGCCGCGATGCCGGCGCGATTGAACTGCTCGGCCATGAACCTGGCGTGGGCGACGGATACGCAGAAGCCCAGGGCACGCATGGACCCCGGGTTGGGGACGGTCCTGAGCGTCTTGTAGATGATGCTACTGGCGAGGGCATGGTCGCCCGTCACCAGGTTGCTCAGCTGGTCGAGGTCGTAGCCCCGCCCCCTGTGCCAGGCCAGGTTCCGGTAGTCGGTGCCGTCGGCAATGCCGTAATAGGCAAAAGGCACCAGCCGGTGCTGCTCGATGGCGTCCCACAGCCGTAGTTCCGCTGCGATCCTGTTCCCGAACCAGTGCAGGATGGGCTCTTCGTCGCCACGTTCGGGGGTGGCGGTCAGGCCCAGCAGCTCCAAGGGTGCCAGGTGCTCGATGAGCTCCCTGTACGTGCGTGCGGCGGCGTGGTGGAACTCGTCGATGATCACCACGTCGAAATGGTCGGGTGCCAGGTGCTGCAAGCCGCTGGCCGTCAGGCTCTGGATCGACGCGAATACATGCTCGAAGCGGGCAGGGCGTGCGCCGCCGACCCATAGCTCGCCAAATGCCGGGTCGCGCAGCGCATGCCGGAAGGTGGCCAGGCTCTGTTCCAGGATTTCCTGGCGATGGGCCACGAACAGCAGCCGCGATCTTGCCAGGCGTTTGCGCAACCGCTGGTAGTCCAGCGCGGCCATGACGGTCTTGCCCGTGCCCGTCGCGGAAACGAGCAGGTTGCGGTGGTGGCCCTGTAGCCGCGACAGCTCGATCAGCTCCAGCAGCCGCGACTGGAATGGCTCCGGGCGGATTTCGACCGGGCTTAGATAGACCTGCGGGCCTTCCGCCCGGCTCCGGGTCAGCTCCTGGAACTCGTCCGGGTCGAAGTCGCGGAAGTCGTCATGTTGCCAGTAGCTCTCGAACACGGCCGAGAACTTGTCGATGACGTCCGGATTGCGGGCACCGGAGACACGCACGTTCCATTCCAGGCCCGTGACCTGGGCCGAGTGGGTCAGGTTCGAGGAGCCGATATAGGCCGTGGAGAAACCGGAGTGGCGATGGAACAGCCAGGCCTTGGCATGCAGGCGGGTACTGGAGGTGTCATAGGACACCTTGATCCGCGCACCGAGGTCGCGCAGCGCCTTTAGCGCCGATAGCTCGGTGGAATTGGTGTAGGTGGTGGTCAGAACCCGCAATGGCCGGCCCTGGTCCACGTGCTGGCGCAAGAGCTCCAGCAACGGACGGATGCCGGTATTGCGCACGAACGCCATCAGCACGTCGATGCGGTCCGCCGAGGCGACCTCGGAGCGGAGCTGGAAGCCGATGTGGGGCTCGCCCGGGGCATTGGTCAGCAGCGTCGTGTCCAGCAGCGGAGTGGCTGGCGGCGGGATCTCCTCCGGCTGGCTATCGGGCCGGAAGGCGACAACCGCCCGGAGCAGGTCGCCAGCGGGCGAGAGCCGGTCAGTCGCTTCCACCCCGCGACCTTGGGCGGCCAGCAGCTCGGCGATTTCGCGCGCCAGCCGGGTGCCCACCTGGACCCGTTGCTTGCTGTCCAGGGAATCGATGGCCCGGCGCACCAGCGACGCCAGATGCAGGGCGATGCGATCGGCCGTCTCCGCCGGATGCAATGCTTCCCGTACGGGCTTGTGTCGGGCATCGAGCTCGGAAAGGGCGTCCTCGAGCGCCTCGGTGACCAGTTGTTCGTACAGCCCGCGATGCAGTCCCGGCATGCGCGCCAGGCTACCAGTTTGGCGGCGGAAATCACCTGCTCCACGTTGGGGGACGGATGGGATGGAGCATGCCTGTGACCTTTGCCCCATGGACCCAGGCGGCCACGGCGCTAGGTTCGTGATGACCGTGCCGGCTACCGACTCGAACGGAGTGCGACCATGGAGCGAATCCCACGCTGCATCCCGCCGTTGATGCTCGGCCTGCTGCTGGCCTTGCCGCCGGCGTCCGCCGCTCCCCCCGTGGCGCCGGGCTCGGCGGTGGAAACGCAGCTGGGACCTCTTATGCGCCCGGAACTGCGCAGCGAGGTCCTGGTGGTTGGCACCGCGCACCTGGCCGGCATCGATTGGATCCAGCCGGCGCACCTGGACGGCGTGCTGGACCTGTTGGCGCGGTTCGCGCCGACGCGCATTGCGGTGGAGCGGCTGCCGCCGGACGAGGTGGCGCTGCTGCTGGAGCGCGCTGCGCATGATCGCGGTGCGCAGCAGGTGCTGGACCAGTTTGCCGGGCCGATCGTCACCCACGGCCGTGCCATGCAGCAGGCGTTGGGCGTGGACCGCGCCATGGCCCGGTCGAAGGCCGAGGCGCTGCTGGCGGATGCGGGCGGATTGGCCGAGCCGGCGCGGGTGGAACTGGTGGGCCTGCTGCTGGCGGCCTACGAGTTCGATTCGGCGGCACTGCAGTGGTCCTACCTGTCTCCCGAAGCGAGGGCCAGGGCGCAGGTCGTGCCGGAGCCCACCCGGCAGGCCCTGGACCAGAGGCTGGCGGCCAGCGACGAGATCGCGGCCTTGGCCATGCCGCTGGCGCGGCGACTGGGCCTGCAGCGGCTGGATCCGGTGGATAGCCAGTACGAAGCCGTGCGGACGTTGGCGCTCCCGGAGGCGGCGCTGGAGGAAGCCTCGCGCCAGGCCTGGGGCGAGGAGTGGCGGGCGACGCCGGCGGCCCGGCGCATGCAGCACCTCTTCGACCAGGCGGCGGAAAGCCACGACATGCTTGCGCTGCTGCGCCAGCTCAACAGCGAAGCCGTGCAGCGGGACGACGCCATGCAGTGGCACGGGTGGCTGGTGCAGGACCGCTCCGATGGCGTGCACCGTTTCCGTTACGCCATGTGGGAACTGCGCAACCAGCGCATGGCGGCCAATGTGCTCGACGTGGCGGCGTCGCCGCGGCCGGAGCGGGTGATGCTGCTGGTCGGGGCCTCGCACAAGGCCTTCGTGGACCGCGCCCTGGGGCCTCATCTTGGAATCTCGCTGGTGCAGCTGGCGGATCTGGAGGCCAGGGGAGGGGCCCGCTGAGCCCTGCAGGCCGGTTATCCCGTTCTTCGCCCGCTGGTCGGGCAATGTGACGCCAATCCCGGTTTGGCTGTTACATTCGCTACCTTGTCCTGTGGGACAGAGGGGGACATCGTGGAACGGGATCGATGGCTTGCCCGCGACCGGGGCGGGTCGATGCGTGACCGCGGGGCGACCCGTGACTGGCCTGGCGCAACGCCGGAGCACCGGGGGCGATCGCCATGAGGACCTGGATCCGGCCCTTGGTGGTCCTGGGCATGGGCATGCTGGCGGTGTTCCTGGCCGCGGGCTCGGAGGCTTCGGGCGATACCGGCCAGGAGCCCCGGCTTGCGCCCGCTGCCGGGCAGACCGTCGCTGCCGCCACGCCGACGGAGGGAAGCGCGCCGGCCGCGGAGGGAAGTTCCTGCCGCAACCCCTTGCCCTGGCAGGCGGCGCGCAGCCACGTCGGCACCACGGTAGCCCTGCAGGGGCCGGTGGTGCGGGTGATGCTGCGCGACGACCTGCGCGGCAAGCCGGTCTTCATCAGCGTGGGCCAGCCGTTCCCGTCGCGGCAGCGGCTGGAGGCGGTGATCTGGGAGGACCATCGCTACGCGTTTGCCTCCCTGCTCAAGACCCGGCTGGAGGGGCGCGAGGTATGCGTATCCGGCCACGTCGGCCTGCGCGATGGCGTGCCGCGGGTGGTGCTGAAGGCCGCTTCGCAACTGCAGCTGGCCGCGCTCTGACGGCACGGTGCGGCGTGCAGGACGCGGCGGCTTCCCCTACGCTTGCCGCCCGACCCGCACGAGACCGCGCCCGATGCCGTTCCGGATCCGCCTTCCCGCCCTGGCCCTCGTGATGCCCGGCATGCTCGCGATCCTGCCGGCGATGGCGGGGCAGGAAACGCCGGCGGGTCGGCAGGTGGCTACGGCGCCGCGCTTCGCTTACGCCTATGAGGCCCCGGCCTCGCCGGACCTGCGCCAGATCCACCGCCGCGTGCGCGAGGTGGACCTGCTGCGGCAGCTGCCGGAGATCCAGGCCATCGACGGCATGTTCGCGCTGCCGCGCCCGTTGCGTTACGTGGCCGCCGAGTGCGGCGAGTTCGGCGCGTTCTACCGCCCGGACCGGGCGGAAGTGGTGCTGTGCTACGAAACCCTGCGCACGCTCTACGAGCGCGGCGTGGAGCACCAGCAGGCCCTGGGCCTGGGCAAGGAACACCCGCTGCGCTACGTGCGCGCCAACGTGCGCTTCATCGTGCTGCACGAGACCGGGCACGCCCTGGTGCACCTGCTCGACCTGCCGGTCACCGGCCGCCAGGAGGATGCGGTGGACCAGCTGGCGGCGATCCTGATGCTGCGCTTCGCGGCGCTGGACGAAAGCCCGGAGCAGGTCACCGAAAACCTGGGCCTGGCCGCCAACTGGATGCTTTCGCGCAGCACCGGCGCCTACAACCTGGAAGCCTATGCCGACGAGCACGCGCTGGCCGAGCAGCGCTACTTCAACCTGCAATGCATGATCTACGGGACCGACCCGCAGGCCTTCGCGCACCTGGTGGACACCGGCGACCTGACCGCCGCCCGTGCCGCGCACTGCCCGGGCGAGACCCGTCGCGTAACCCGCGCCTGGGTGCGCCTGCTGGTGCCGCACCTGGCGCCGGGACACGAGGCCTACCACCAGGAGGCCATGCGCTACCTGGAGCGGACCCGCACCCAGGATGGGCCGATGCCGGCGGTGATGCCGGACGTGGAGTCCTGAGTCCGCGCTGCAGTGACGCCGCGTTCGGGGCTACGGCCTGGCCGACCAGGACTGGCGCCGTATTCAGCCTGATCTGGCTGCCCGTGTCTGACCTCGGCAGGCGACCGATGAATCTTGGGCCAGCGCCTTGGGAGGGCGTCTGGGGGGCACCATGCAACTGACGGGCTGGAAGCGGATCCTCGGCGTGGCCCTGCTGTACCTGGGCGGTTACGCCGCGGTAGAGGCGGCGGAAGTGGACCCGGTGTGGGGCCAGTACGCATCACTGCCGGGCCGTACCGCGGCCGCTGGGCCGGACGGCTACCGCCTGCGCTGGTACTGGGCCAGGGAAGGCGAGGAGCTGGTCCAGGAGTACGTGAACCCGGGCGATGGCCGGGTCGCGCACAGCGACCGCATCCGCCCTGATACCGCACCCGGAACCCTGCTGTTCACCGGCTCCTACATGGGTGGCAAGCAGTGGCGGGGCACGGTGCAGGAAGATGGCCAGGTGCTGTTCGTCGGCGTCGGCCTGCTCAAGTTCACCTACCTTGCCGGCTTCAACGATGCAGGGCAGTGGGAGTTGCGCCGCGCCAAGGCGAAGGATGGGCGGCCGGTGTCGGTGGAGCCGCCCACGCGCTACAACCGTTTCTTCTTCGAGGCCGACGGCGGAACCGGGCAGGATGCCGCCGCGGTGGCCGAGGCCGGCACGGCAGGCAACGAGGACAGCGCCACGCAGCCCCGGCTTCCGGCAGAAGGGCTGGCCGCGGCATTGCCGGACGAGGCGGCAGACGAAGTGGCGGATTCTTCAGGGGTTGCCGCGGCAGCCCCCGGCCCGGGCCCGGCGATGCGCGAACTGGAGCGGTTCATCGGCAACAGGCTGCTGGCCGCCGACGGCAAGGGTGCCGTGCAGCTGCGGCGGGAAGGCGGGCACCTGGTCATCGAGCTGTGGGACCAGGACGGGCAGTCGCTCGGACGCTACGTGCTGGCGGCAGCCGGCCGGAAAGATGACAAGCTCCAGAGGCTGGAATCGGCCTTCGGCTACAAGCGCCTGTTGAATGCGCACTGGTTCGGCAACGACCAGTTGCGGCTGTCTTCGTATTCGGGAGCGTTCTCCGGTTACGGGGTACGTCTCCGCCTTGTCGCCCGTGCCGACGGGCTGCTGGTGATACGGGAGAACCTCGACGTCGGGCTGTGGGGCGATGAGCCCCTGTCGGTGTCCCGCACGGTGCACTACGACTTGCCTCCCATGCCGGTGCTGGAGGGCGAGGCGCTGGCGGCGCAGAACGCCTTGAACCGGGGTTACTGGCAAGCGCTGGTCAACTCCGAAAGGAACGCGGTGGAACCCGGGCAATGGCTGCTGCCCAATGGCGAAGCGGCCATCCAGGTCAGCGAGACTACGGGCGGCTTCCGGTCCAGGTACGCCTCCCTCGGCTACGGGAGCGCGTTCACCGAGCAGCTCACCACGGTGGTGTTCGACGATGCGACCGGGACCTGGACCGTCAAGGGGCCCGGTCAGCCGGACATCCGCGAGTACGTGGAGGCCTTCGATGGCCAGACCTGGAACTTGCGCACGCTGCCAGGCCAGGGTGTGACCCCGGCCCAGGCCATCGCCCACAGCCGCAGGGTTGTCGTCACCGCGCACACCCTGGTCCTGACCACCGACACCCGGCGCCAGTTCCAGTGGATGCCGAACGGCGAGGTCTCGGTGACGATGACCAACGCCATCAGGCGCAAGCAGGCCAGGGACCAGCAGTGGATGGCAGAGCTGCGGCAGGCGCAGGCGGAAGCGGCGGCACGCGAGGCGCGCTGGGCGGCCGAGGCGGCGGCGGAAGCCGAATGGAACCAGCCGGCGCAGCCTTCCGCTGCCTGGCTGGCGCTGGAACGTGCGGTGGACGGGGCCAAGGCGCGCGAGGCGCAGTCACGCGCGGACCTCCATGCAACCTATGCCGACGTCAACCGGCGCGCAGCCGAGCAGCGTGCCCAGCAGGCGGCAGCCGAAGCCAACGCCCGTGCCGCGCGTGATGCCGCACACGCGCGCGAGGTGATGCGCCAGGAGGAGCTGGCGCGCCAGGCGCGGGAACGCGAGCGCCAGGCCCTGCAGGCGCAGCAGGCGGCAAGCCAGGCGCAGGCGTACGCCGCCAATGCCACAGGCGCTCCTGGCGCCGCGGCGTCGGCCTCGGCGTCGGCGTCGGCACAGGCCTCGACCCGCGAGCGTGCCGATGCCTGCGTAGGACAGCCCGTGACATCGCCGCACCAGTGCGGCAGTACCAGCGGCCTGAAGGGCATCGTCTCCAATGAATGCGGCGCGCCGGTCGACGTGCGCATGTGCTTCATGACCGCCGGGGGCTGGGACTGCCAGGTACGGTATGGCCTGGCACCGCATGCCACCTGGGAGCCGGGGCTTTGCAGTGCCAACGGCGGCGGGGTGTTCCGCTCGGTGAGGTACAGCGACAGCAAGGAGCCGCTGGCGACGCCCTGAGCCGGGCCAGGCTGGACGAAAACGCGAAGCAGGTACGGCGCCGGGTTGCCCCGGCGCACTGCGGGTCGGATTTACTGCGCCCTGCGGGTCACCTTGCGCACGGCGGCCTTCATCCCGGTCTTGGCTCCGGCCATGGCCGAGACCAGGGTCGAGGCACTGGAGGCTTTCCATTCCTCGTAGGCCTCGTCGAACTCGGCCAGCTCCTGCGCGGTGAAGAGCTTGCGCGCCATGGCGAACATCTCCTTCTCCTCGTCCCTGGCGTGGTGGTCGATCAGCTCGCCGAACACCTTCACCCGGCCGGCGAACTGCGGCGTGGTGACGTCGGCGGCGTGCACGTCCGGGATCACGGTCTTCTCGACCGCGCGGTGTTCCTCGACGGCCTCGGCATGGATCTTCAGGCCCTCGCGGTTGGCGCGCTCGGCGAAGGCCGGATAGAACACGGTCTCCTCCCACTTGGCGTGGGGCATCAGGTTGGCCTCGATCTTCCCCAGCAGCTCGGTGCGCTTCCTGCCGGCGCGGTCGCTGGTCTGCTCCATCTGTTCGAACAGGGCGCGCAGCTCGTCGTGCTCGGCCTTGAGGGTGCGGAGGATGTTGTGGGTCGCCGCTGCCATTGCGGCCTGACAGGAGAGATCAGCATGTGCAGGAACGGAATCCATTGCCTGCTGGCGGCAGGCCTGATGGCCCTTGCCACGCCGGCGGACGCGGCCGACCTGGCCATCGTCGGTGGGCGGGTCCGGCCTTCGCCGTACGAGGCGCCGATCGAGAACGCGGTGGTCCTGGTCAGCGATGGCCGGATCGAGGCGGTTGGCCGCGCTGGCGAGGTCGCCATCCCCGCAGGCACGCGGACGCTGGATGCCAGCGGCAAGGTGGTGGTGGCCGGGTTCTGGAACAGCCATGCGCACCTGCTGGGGCCGGCCTACCGCAATGTCGGCAAGGCCCCGGCCGCGAAGCTTGAGTCCACCCTGCGCGAGCAGTACGGGCAATGGGGTTTCACCACGGTCTATGACCTGGCCTCGGCACCGGGCGAGGCCCAGGCGCTGGTGCGCCGGATCGAGGCCGGCGAGGTCACTGGTCCGCGGGAGCTGAGCACCGGCGTGCCGTTCTTTCCGGCGGGAGGCACGCCGATCTATGTCCGCGGCCACGACCTCGGCATCGAAGGCGACGTGGCGGAAGTGGTTGATGCCGAGGCCGGTCGCAACCGCGCGGGCGAGCAGCTGGCGCAGGGCGCGCGCGGGGTGAAGCTGTTCACCGGCTCCATCGTCGGCGGCAGCGAGGGTGTGCGCCTGATGGATGCCGCGGTGGCCAGTGCGATCGGCAAGGTCGCCCGTGACCGCGGGCAGCCGGTGTTCGCCCATGCCACCGATGCCGGCGGCCTGGTCGTGGCCCTGCAGGCCGGGGCCGATGTGCTGGCCCATGCCACGCCGGCATCCGGCCCGTGGGATGCGGCGACGGTGCAGCGCCTGGTCGCCGAAGGCGTGGCCCTGGTGCCGACCCTGGCCATGTTCGAGCTGGAAATCCGCCGCGAGCAGGTGCCGGAGCCGGTGGTCCAGCGCTTGGTCGGCAATGCGCAGGCGCAGGTGGCGGCGTTGCAGGCCGCCGGCGGCCAGGTGCTGTTCGGCACCGATGCCGGCTACATCGAGGACTTCGATACCACCCGCGAACTGCAGCTGCTGGCCGCGGCCGGGCTCGACTGGCGCCAGGTGCTGGCCAGCCTCACCACCGCGCCGGCGCGCATGTTCGGCGAGGCCGACACGCGCGGGCGCATCGCGCGGGGTTTCGCGGCCGACCTGGTGGTGCTGGGGGCGGACCCGGAGCAGGGCGTGGAGGCGCTGGCCGACGTGGCATACACCCTGCGCGCCGGCGAGCTGATCCACCGCGCGGACTGAGCGATCCCGCCAGCCGCGCCGATGCGGGCAGGGCGCCCGCGCGGCCGCTTGCCATGGACGAAGCCCTCCCCGCACCTGCCGGAGAGGGCTTCGCGCCGGGTCACTTTGCGGCCGGCCTGCCTTCGGCAATCTCGGCGATCAGCCTGGCCACGCCCTGCGGATCCTCCTGCTGGGCGACGTGGCCGCCGGGGAAGGTGCGGATGCCCCAGCCGCGCTCCTGGGCGCGCTGCCAGCCGCGGTCCATCTTCGCGCGCTCCTCCAGGGTCTGGCCCTCCGGCACGAAGGCGACGTAGGTCGCCGGCAGGGCGCGCGCGGCCGGGTTGCGGAAGGACACCGGCTGGCTGAAACACTTGATCGAGTGCTTGACGCTGTACGGCGGCTTGTCGCCGGGCTTGACCCACGGCACCTGCATGAAGCCGTCCTTGAAGCGGTCCGGCGGCAGCGGCTGGTTGGCCCCGAAGATGTCCCACAACGACTGCCCGTCCTCCGGCACCGCCGCGTCCAGGAAGATCACGTGCGCCAGGCGCTCGGGAATGCGGTCCATCACCCCGGTGACCACCATGCCGCCGTAGCTGTGCCCGGTGAGGACCACGTCGTGCAGGTCCTCGAACAGGATGGTGTTGACCACGTCGTTGATGTGGGTCTCCAGGTCCACCTCGGTGCTGTTGAGGTGCTCGCGCTCGCCCAGGCCAGTGAGGGTCACGCGGTAGACGGTATGGCCTTCGTCGGTCAGGAAGCGGGCGGTGCGCTTCCATTCCCAGCCGCCGGCCGTGGCGCCGTGGACCATCACGAAGGTCTTCTTGCCGTCGGCGGCCAGCGCGGGCGCGGCGAGGGCGGCAAGCAGGGGCAGGCTGCAGAGCAGGGCAAGGATGCGGCGGAACGGTGTCGCCATCGATCGGGCTCCGGAGTGGAAAGGCCGGCGAAGCTTGCCATGCCACGCGGGCCACAAGCGGGCCGACACCGGTCGCCATCGCGGATTGGAATCGTGGGATAGCAAAGCCTGGATCGCAGCGGCCGGCTTCGCGCGCCCGTCATGCTCCCCAACGGGCTCTGACCGCGGATCGGCCCGGCGTGCCGATTACACGCTGCCGTCCGCGCCGCGCCGATAGGGTGCGTCGCCATGAATACCGCAGCGACCCAGCCCACCGTCCGCCCCGCCCGCGGCGGACTCTCCGAACGCTTCCTTGCCTTCATCGACGATCCCGCCTTCCCCTGCGTGGGTTCCAAGGCGGCGCTGGCGCGCGGCGCGATCGAACCGCGCGAGTTCGGCCGGCTGGGCGACCGCCGCAACGACGCGCCGCTGCTGGACGCGCTGGTGGCCTTCGCCCGCGGCATCGACGCGATGGATCCGGACGACACCACGGTGCGTTCCTTCGTCGCCCTGTTCGACGGCCCCTGCGACACCGACGAGCGCCGCTTCGAGGCCATGCTGTGGTCGCAGCTGCAGCACCTGCACGACCTGGACGCGCGCCGCGGCACGCCCTGGGCCGCGGACGTCAGCCGCGACCCGGACGACCCGCGTTTCAGCCTCAGCCTGGGCACGCATCCGTTCTTCGTGATCGGCCTGCACCCGGGCGCCTCGCGCATCGCGCGCCGCTTCGAAGTGCCGGTGCTGGTATTCAACTCGCACCGCCAGTTCGACCGCCTGCGCGCCGACGGGCGCTACGCCAAGATGCAGGCGGCCACGCGCAAGCGCGATACCGCGCTGCAGGGCAGCATCAATCCCAACCTGGCCGATTTCGGCAGCGCGCCGGAAACCCGCCAGTACAGCGGCCGCAAGGTCGAGGCGGACTGGACCTGTCCCTTCCACGCGAGGAAGCCGCGATGACGGCGGGCGAGACCATCCGCATCCCGCCGTGCTCCGGCCATGCGGTGGAGCTGGACGCCGGCGACGAGCTGGTGGTGATCGATCCGATGGGCCAGCAGGTCAGCGACCTGACCGCGTTCTGCCGCGAGGACCTGGACGAGTACCTCTCTTCCGGGCGCAGCATCGACTACGCCTCCCGGCTGTGGCTGAGCACCGGCGACGTGCTGTACTCCAACCGCAGCCGGCCGATGTTCACCATCCTCGAGGACACCTGCGGCCGCCACGACTTCACCCTCACTCCGTGCTCGAAGGAAATGTTCGAGAAGCTCTACGGCGAGGCGGAAGGCCGCCCGGGCTGCGAGGGCAACCTGGCGCGGGCGCTGGCGCCCTGGGGCGTCAGCCGCGACCGGGTGCCGGTGGCATTCAACATCTTCATGCACGTGGCGGTGGAGGCCGACGGCCGGATCGCGGTGCTGCCGCCGCTGAGCAAGCCTGGCGACCACGTACGCCTGCGTGCGGAAATGCCGCTGGTGGTGGCGATGACCGCCTGCTCGGCCGGACAGTCCAACAACTTCCGCTACAAGCCGATCGACTTCCGCGTGGAACGTGCGCGGGATCGCAGCGCAGGCTGAGCGGCCGGGCCAGAATGGGCCGGCCCCGTGCCGGGGCAAGTTCGACGGAGGGCCAGGGAATGACTGTCCGGATCCAGTGCCGTTGCGGAACGGTGCAGGGGGAGATCGAACCGTCTGGCGTGTACGCGCGCCTGACCTGCTACTGCAGGGACTGCCAGGCCTGGGCGCGCTGGCTCGGTGGACCGGGCCTGGTGGACGACCGCGGTGGCTCGGACGTGCTGGCCGTGGTGCCGGCGCGGATGCGCTTCACCCGCGGACTGGAGCAGCTGCGCTGCGCCACCTTCAGCGGGCGCGTGCTGCGCTGGTACGCGGCCTGCTGCCGCTCGCCGCTGGCCAATACCGCAGCCGACCCGAAGGTGCAGTACGCGGGCGTGCTGGCGACCGCGGTGGTCTCGCCGGCCGAGGTGCAGGCACTGGCCGGGCCGCCGGGGCGCGTGGTGGCCAACCACAAGTCGGCTACCGGGCCGGTACGTGCCACCCCGCTGGCGCTGGCCGGCGCCGTGGTCCAGGTCGGCTCGCGCATCATCGGGGGCCGCTTGCGCGGCGTGCGCCGCTCGCCGTTCTTCGACGATGCCGGGCAGCCGCTGCGCGTGCCGGAGCGGATCAGCCCGCCGCCGGCCGCCGAAGCGGTACGGTAGGCGCACATCCGCGCGCCGGAGGAGCCATGCACCGCGAACTGCTGCCGCGCGACCTCGGCTTCGAGGTCAGGCCCGGCGACGAGGCTTCGCTGTTCGCCTGGTTCCTGGCGGCGTTCCTGTTTGGCAACCGGATCAGCCACGCCGCGGCCGCGCGCACCTGGCAGGTGATCGTGCGCGAACACGGCTGCGACACGCCCGCCCGGCTGTGCGCGTGCAGCCACGCGCAGCTGGTACGGATGCTGGGCGAGGGCGGCTACCGGCGCTACGACGAGTCCACCGCCAGCCGCCTGGCGCAGCTGTGCCGCACCCTGCTGGACGACTACGGCGGCGGCATCCTCGGCGTGCACGCGGCGGCCGGCGACCGCGTCGAGTTCGAACGGCGCCTGCTGGAATTCCGCGGCGTGGGCCCGGTCACCCTGCGCATCTTCATGCGCGAGGCGGGGCCGGCGCTGTTCGGGGAGGGATGAGCGCCGGCCCCGCCGCGTGCACGTCCACCAATGGCGTTCGTGGCCGGGTGGTGGCGCCGCGGCTCAGATCCGCCGCTGCGCGGCGGCGGTCAGGCGGATGATCTGGCCCGGGTCGTCGGTGCACAGGTAGATCGCGCCGTCCGGTCCCACCACCGGTTCGTAGATCCGGCCCGGGCTGCGGAAGATGACCTCCTCGTGCAGCACCCGGTCCCCGTCCAGGGTCAGCAGGCGCAGCTCGCGGCGGCCGAGGGTGCCGACCAGCAGCTTGCCGTTCCACAGCGGGAACTCGTCGCCGCGGTAGAAGGCCAGGCCTGCGGTGGCGATCGAGGGCCGCCAGTAGTGGCGCGGCTGCTCCACGCCTTTGGCGCGGGTGTGCGGGGTGATCTCGTTGCCGTCGTAGTTGATGCCGTAGGTCACCACCGGCCAGCCGTAGTCGCCGCCGGCGCGGATGACGTTGAGCTCGTCGCCGCCGCGCGGGCCGTGCTCGGTGGCCCAGATACGCCCGGTTTCGGGATCCAGCGCCAGGCCCTGGGCGTTGCGGTGGCCGATGCTGTAGATCGTCGGCAGCACGCCCTCGCGCCCGAACGGATGCCCGGCCGGGGTGCCGTCGCCGCGCATGCGGTGCATCTTGCCGGCCGGATCGGCCGGGTCGCGCGCCCGCTCCGGGGTGCCGCGGTCGCCCACCGGCATGATCAGGTGGCCGGTGGAATCGAACAGCAGGCGCCCGGAGTAGTGCCAGGCATGGGCGTCGTAGCTGGATTCGTCGGCCTGGAACACCACCTCCTCGTCGACCCAGGCGTGGTCGCGGATGCGCCCGCGCACCACCCGGGTCATGGCCCGGATCTCCTCCTCCGGCGCGCCGGGATTGAGTGCATGGCTGTAGCTGAGGTAGATCCAGCCGTTGCGTGCGTAGTCCGGGTCCAGGGCCACGTCGAGCAGGCCGCCCTGGTTCCAGCGGTGGCTGCTGGAATACACCTGCGGGGTGCCGGCGACCGGGCGCGGGTCCAGCACGCCATTGCGCACCACGCGCAGGCGGCCGGCGCGCTCTACCACCAGGGCGGTGTCGCGGTCGATGAAGGCCATGGACCAGACGGTCTGCAGGCCATCGACGAACACCTCGGCGCGCACCGCGTAGTCCAGGGTTTCGACCACGCCGGGCACCGGATCGGACTGGCGTGGCTGCGGCGGTGCCTCCTCTTCCGGCGTGGTGGCGCGGGTGGGCAGGAAATCGGCCAGGGCGTTGATTTCCGCCTCGCCGAGGGTGCCGCCGAAGGCCGGCATGCCCTGGGACGGGATGCCGCGGCGGATGATGCGCTCGATGTCGCCGCGGGTGCCGCCGTAGCGGTAGGTGGCCGGCGACAGCGGCGGCCCGAGGCTGGTGCCTTCGCGGTTGGGGCCGTGGCAGCCGGCGCAGTTGCGCTGGAACAGGGTGGCCCCATCCGCGGCCTGGGCCCGGGCAGGCCCGGGCAGCAGCGCAAAGAGGGCGGCCAGGACATACAGGAGACGGTAACGGTGCATGGACATCCTCCCTTGCAGGCAGCGCGGCGTCGTGCCGCGTGCGCCGATGGAAGCGCCGCGACCGCCGCGGGCAAATGGAGGGAAGCTGCGGTTTTGCTATAGATTCGATGCAGGCGCCGGCCGGAACGGGAGACCGTGAGCGAGTACAGGGCCATCGGCAGGATCGAGGACGCGGCTGTGGCGGGCGGGGCCGGCGCCGGCGCGGACTTCACTGCCGGCGAAGCCCTGGTCCAGCCCAGCCTCAACCGCATCACCGTGCGCGGCCAGGTCCACCAGGTCGAGCCCAAGGTGATGCAGGTGCTGCTGCTGATGGCGGCGCGCCCGGGCCACGTGGTCGGCCGCGAGGAGTTCCTGGACACGGTCTGGGCCGGCACGCTCGGCGACGACTACCTGCTCAACCGCGCCGTTTCCGAGCTGCGGCGGATCTTCGGCGACGACCCGCGCAGCCCCCGCTACATCGAAACCATACGCAAGGGCGGCTACCGCCTGCTCGCGCCCATCGCGCCGGCACGGGTGGCGATGGCGGTGCCCGACCCGCGGCCGGCCCCGGCGCCCGGCCCGGCCACGGCGCCGGCGCAGCCCGCGCCAGCTGCGCCCGCCACCGGCAGGGCGGGGGCGCCGGCCCGGGCGTGGTACCTGCTGCCGTTGCTGCTGGCGGCCGCGGCGGTGGTGGCCTGGCTGGCCTGGCGCGACGGGCCGGTGGCGGGCGATGCGGTGGACGCGCAATGGGAGGTGCAGCCGTTGACCAGCTACGTCGGCCGCGAGGTGGAGCCGGCGCTGTCGCCGGACGGCAGCCGCGTGGCCTTCGTCTGGGACGGCGGCGGCGCGGGCGGGCTGGACGTCTACGTGAAGACGGTGGGTGCCGAGGACACGCTCAACCTCAGCCGCAGCCCGGGCGACGAGCACTATCCGCTGTGGCTGCCGGACGGCCGCGGCCTGCTGTACGCGCGGGTGGACGCGGATGGCCTGGCGGTCATGCGCGTCGCCGCGCTCGGCGGCGCCTCCACCCGGGTGCTGGCCGATCCGCAGGTACAGGCCGTGCGCGGCATGGCGATCTCGCCGGACGGACGCTGGCTGGCCTATGCCGCGCGCGCGGCCGCCGACGCGCCGTACCGGATCGTGCTGGCGGCCATCGACGGCAGCGAGCGGCGCGTGCTTACAGAACCGCCCGGCGGCACCCTCGGCGACCTCGACCCGCGCTTCGCCCCTGACGGCAGCTACCTGGTGTTCGTGCGCGCGACCAACGAGGTCACCCGCGACCTGTACCGCACCGGCCTGGACGGCGGCGCGGCCACGCGCCTGACCTTCGACAACCGCAAGCTCAACGGCGTGGCCTGGTCGCCGGACGGCCGCCGCCTGCTGTTCACCTCCACCCGCTCGGGCATGTATGCGCTGTGGTCGGCCGCCCCCGACGGCAGCGACCTGCGCCAGCTGGCGCTGGGCAACGAGGTGGTGCAGCAGCCGGCGACCGCGGCCGGGGTGGAGGCGATCGTGTTCGAGCACTGGGCGCACCGCTCGCAGCTGCGCCTGGTGGACCTGGAGAGCCGCAGCCCGGTGGACGCCGGCCCGTTCCTGCGCAGCACGCGCTGGGATTCCAGCCCGGCGTGGTCGCCAGACGGGCAGCGCATCGCCTTCAGTTCCAACCGCGGCGGCCCGCATGCGATCTGGGTCAGCCGCAGCGATGGCCGCGAGGCGGTGCAGGTGGCCGGCTTCGGCGGCGCCTTCATCGACAATCCGGCGTGGTCGCCGGACGGGCGCTGGATCGCGTTCGATGCAAGCCCGGACGGCACCAGCGCGATCTACCTGGTCGCGCCCGACGGCGGCCCGCCGCGGCGGGTCACCACCGGCGCGCGCGATGCGCGGCATCCGGCCTGGTCGCGCGATGGCCGCTGGCTGTACTACGAGTCCAACCACGATGGGCAGTGGCGGGTCATGGCCCAGTCCCTGGACGGCGGCGAACCGGTGGCGCTCGGCGACGGCCCCGGCGAGCGGCCGCGCGAATCGGCCGACGGCCGCTGGCTGTTGTATGCGCGGCCGGATACCGGCGGGATCTGGCGCATGCCGCGGCTGGACTGGGCGCGCCAGGCGCCGCCGCCGGCCACGCGCCTGGATGTGGACCTGGACGCTGGCGACGTCGACCGCTGGGTCCCGGCCGCGGCGGGCATCCATTACGTGCGCCGTCCGCAGCAAGGTCCGCCGCGGCTGGCCCTGTTCGACCCGGACAGCCGTACGCGCCGCGACCTGCTGGTGTTGCAGCCCGGTTTCGAGGGCTGGGGTTTCCAGGTCTCGCCCGACCAGCGGCGGCTGCTGTACTCCGAACCGCTGGCACACGAGAGCGACCTGCGCATGGCGGTGTTGCGGAAGTCGGGGAGCGAGCGGCGGGCCGGACCGTGATCGACGTCGCGCACGCACGGGAACCTGCGCTGCCTGCGGCCTGTCCGGAACCCTAAGCCCCCACGCAGGTACCTCCCGATGTTCCGGACGACCGCGCTTTCCCTGTTCCTTGCTTCCGCAACGCCATCACCAGCCCCCGCCATCGCCGCCGATCCGGTGGCGCAGGACGGCCCGGTCCACCAGCTGCGCATCTACCGGATCTACGACCAGACCCGGATCGCCTTCCACGAACGCTTCCGCGACCATGCCGCGCGGCTGATGGCCCGGCACGGCTTCGACATCGTGGCGATGTGGGAGGCGCGCACGGAGGAGGGGCCGGAGTTCGTCTACCTGCTGCGCTGGCCGGACGAGGCGACCATGGTGGCGGCCTGGGAACGGTTCATGGCCGACCCGGAATGGGCCGCGATCAAGCGCGCCACCGCGGCGCGGCACGGGCGCTTCGTCGGCGACATCGAGGACCGCACCCTGCGCCTGGTGGACTACTCGCCCCGCGGCCGCGTGCGCTGAGGCGCGCGGGCCGGGGCATGCGCGGCGCGCAGGCCGGCTGCTATGGTGGGCGGCCCGCGGGCACCTGCCCATGACGACGCGAAGAGGGGGAAAGCGCATGTCCGGAATCCGCCTGCTTGCCGGTCTCTGCCTGGGCCTGATGGCCCTGTTGCCGCAGGCCATGGCCCAACCGCCGCTGTCGGCGCACGAACAGGTCGCGCGCATGGGCGCCGGCGTCAACGTGCTGGGCTACGACCCGTACTGGCAGCCGGGCGGGCAGGGCAACTACCGCGAGGAGCATTTCGCCAGGATCCGCCAGGCCGGCCTGGGCACGGTGCGCGTGGTGCTGTTCACCTTCCCGCACCTGGACCAGGACAACCGCCTCGATCCGGCCTGGCTGGAGAAGCTGGACCAGGTCCTGGCCTGGGGCAGGAACAATGACCTGCAGGTGATCCTCGACGTGCACGACTTCAACGATTGCGTGAAGGACGTGCCGGCCTGCGAGGCGAAGCTGGTCCAGGTCTGGACCCAGCTGGGCGAGCGCTATGCCGCCCAGCCCGATTCGGTGGTGTTCGAGCTGCTCAACGAACCGCACGGAGCGCTCGACGCCAGGGCCTGGAACGCGCTGTTGGCGAAGCTGCTGCAGGTGGTGCGCAAGACCAATCCCACCCGCAACGTCGTGGTCGGCCCGACCCGCTGGAACAACCTCGAGGAGCTGGACACCCTGCGCCTGCCGGAGGACGACCGCCACCTGGTCGTCACCTTCCACTACTACGAGCCGTTCGCCTTCACCCACCAGGGCGCCAGCTGGGTGGAGCCGCAGTTCTCGGAAAAGACCGGCGTGCGCTTCACGCCGGAGCAGGTGGCGAAGATCGAGAGCGACTTCGACAAGGTCCAGGCCTGGTCGCGAAGGCACGGCCGCCCGATCCTGCTGGGCGAGTACGGGGCCTACGACAAGGCGCCGATGGAGGACCGGGTGCTGTGGACCCGGACCGTCGCCCGCGCCGCGGAGAAGCGCGGCTTCGCCCACCTGTACTGGCAGTTCTCCAGCGACTTCGTGCTTTACGACTTCCAGCGCGAGGACTGGGTGGAGCCGCTGCTGCACGCGGTGGTGCCGCCGAAGCAGCAGGACTGAGGCGCGCGCCTGCGGCCGCGGTGGAGGACGCTCCGCCCGTGGCCGCTCAGCGCGTGGTGTAGGTGGCGTTGCCCAGGCCGGTGCCGATGGTGAGCACGCCCCAGCGGCGCACGTCGTGCATGCGGTCCAGTTCGCTGAGACCCTGCACCACCGCGTCGTTGTGCATGACCACCGCCGGTGCGCGGCCGCCGACCGGTTCCAGGTACGCGGCCAGCGCATCGGGCAGGTGGAACGGGCGTTCCCAGTCGCCGGGCAGGTTCTGTGCACCGGCCGAGATCGAGCCGTCCGGCTCGATCGTGCCCGGGCAGGCGATGCCCACGAACGGAGCCAGCTTCAGCCCCAGGGTGCGCGCCATCGCCGCCAGGCCGTTGAGCATGGCCGCCATGCGCCGCACCGCGGCCTCGCGGTTGGGGCGGTCGCTCTTGTGGCGCCAGACCATGCTCTCCAGTACCTGGCCATGTCCGCCGGTGGGATCGCGCCGCAGCCGGTGGCGGACGATGCCGCAGCGCAGCTTGGTGCCGCCGATGTCCACGGCGAGGAAGGCGTCATGGCCGTGCAGTTCCTGCGGCAGCAGCGGCGACCAGCCAAGCAGGCCGCCCTCGTCCGGATCGTGGCGCAAGGGCAGCAGGCCCACCCCGGTATCGGCCAGCTCGAGGGTTGGCAGGGAATCATTACAGAAACAGCCGAATCCGCTTTAAGCCTTTGATGTGGCTCTGCTTTTGCTTCTGTACAAGATTACGCTGCTGAGGCCACGAAGTGGCCTATTAGCTCAAAAAAGTCGAAAAAATGGGTCGCGCCTGTCCCCTCTTCATTCCAGCACCTTGTTGGAATAGTCCAAGGGCGCGATCTCCTTCTCCAGATCGAGGGTGTAATCGCCGAACCGGTTGATGTGGCTGGTCCGGTACGGTGACAGACCGGCCAGGATTTCCGGCGCCAGTTCGATCCCCTCCTTCCGTAGCTCGGCCAGTGTCCGGGTCATGCCCTCCACGTTGTGCAGGATGACCATGTTGGCCACCAGTTGGCTGTACTTCACGATCTTGCGTTGCTCGTGCAGGACGTTCTCCGCGATCACGCCTTCCCCGCCGAAGAACACCCATTTCACGAACCCGTTGAACTCCTCGCTCTTGTTGGTGGCGGCCTGGATGGTCTTGCGGATTTCGATGTCGTCGATGTAACGCAGCAGGAACAGGGTCCGGACCGCCTTGCCCAGTTCGCGGAAGGCGAAGTACAGCTTGTTCTTCCGGCTGTAGGTGCCCAATCGCCGCAGGCTGGAGGACGCCGTGATCTTGCCCAGCCGGATGGAGACCACCACCCGCAGCATGTCGTGCAGGTGCGTGCCGATCAGCGCCCAGTCGATGCTCTCGCCGAACAAGACCTGGATGTTCTGGTAGGCCTTGCCGGGTTCGGGCCGAAAGAACGTGAGGTCCTTGATGTTCCGGATTCGCGGCATCAGCTGGATACCCAGCAGGTGGGCCAAGCCGAAAACCGGATAGCTCTGCGCCTGCGTGTCACCGTGGACGACTTCCGGCTGGATGTCGGAGGTGTTGGCCAAGAGGCCGTCCAGGATGTAGATGGCCTCGTGCACGCCGCACGGAATGAAGTGGCTGAACAGCGCCACGTACTTGTCCGACACATGGTAGTAGCCGATGCCGCCGTAGCCGCCGTACCGGATGTGGTACTCCGACAGCAGGTTGTCCTCATAGACGCTCCATTTGGTGCCGTCGGCCGAGGCGCTGCGGCCACTGCCCCAGAACCCCGGCAGATCGAACTTGTTGTACGTGTTGATGACCTCGTTGATCGCCCTTTCCAGCGTTCCTTCATCGACGTACTTCAGGTTCAGCCAGGCGATCTGGCGCCGGCTGAACCCCTTGACCGACCGGGCCGTCTGCGTCGGACCGAGGTTGCAGCCGTAGCAGAACAGCGTGGTGATGACCCGCCTGGGGAGGTCGTCGACTTGCGCGTCGGTTCCGGAAAAGGGCCGGAAATGACGGTGCAGCGCCAGCCACTGCGCGGTGTCGATCAGCACGTCCACGATGCTGGTGGCCGGCAACCGCTCGGTGATGAGGCGATCCACGGTAGCGATCGCGCTGGACACCTCGGGACGCCGTGCCTTGCGCAAGACCAGTCGCCCTTCGACTAGGTCCGCATGCACGTTTTCCGGGAATCGCTGGTCGACCGCGTTGGCCAGATCGGCCAGTTCGGTGCGCAGGCTGGAGACGAAGGCCTCCGCATCGGTCGGGAGGCCGGAGACCTCGCCATAGGCCTCCAGCTCCTGGCTGAAGGTGGCTTCGTCGATCAACTGCTCGCGATAGTCGTCGAACCGTTCGCTGTGCGGAATGAACAGGTCGCCGGACTTCAACTCGTCCTTGACCTGGACCAGGACCGCCAGCTCGAAATACTTGCGATGCATCCACCCCGCGCCGAGGGCGTTGGCCTTCTTGCCGAACACGTGCTGGCGCCAGGCCTTGGACAGCCACTCGAAATCCTTGTCCACGTCCAACCCGAGGGAGGTCACCTCGATCATTTCGCGGCGCTGGTTGCGCAACGCGAGCACGGCGTCGATCAGCGGTTCCATGCCCGCGTCCTGACTGGTCGAGCGAAGCGTCATCAACTCCAGGCAATTAAGCAGCAAGGGCCTGGCGGTGCCGTAAGGCTGCAGCATGAACGGCAGGTAGTTCTTGCCGGCGTAGGCCATGTGCTCGTCGCATTCGGCCAGCAGCAGCGATATGTCGGCCCGCAGGCTGTCGCCAATGGCATCCACCCGCTGACTCTCGGTGCCGTCCAGCTGGAATGCCTGGAGCACATCCTTGAGCTGGCCGATCAGGTAGTCGGCCCGCTTGGCATGTTCGAGCTGGTAGGCGATCAGTTTCTGCTGGGCGAGGTTCTCCAGATTGCGCACCTGCTTGATGAACAGTTCGGCGGCATCGTCCAGGGTCTTGGCGTATTGGGCGCGGATGAAGATCGTGGCCAGCGCATACCGCTTGTCCTCGGTCAGTTCGGCTAGTTCGCTGGCATCCAGGGCCCGGGCCATGGTCCGGAACTGCTTGAGCTTGGGGACCGGGATGTCGATCGGCGGCAGCTTCTCGGCCAATTGCTGGAGCATGCGGATGTGCTGCAGGTAGGTGCGCACCTCCTTGTTGGTCGGGCGGCCCGGCTCGCGTTTGAGCGTATGCCAGCCGGTGTAGCGCGATCCTTCCTCGGCGGACAACAGTTCGTCGATCAGCTTGCGCACGTCGGGGGCAAGGGCTTGTCCGATGCTGCGGAAATAGCCCTCATGCACCTGCTCGCGCGCACGGATGGCCGCCAATTCCAGCGTTCGGAAGCCCGGGAGTTCGTAGCGGTGGTGCACCAGTTCTTCGAGCAGGACATTCACGATGTCGGGAATGACGTGCTTGGTCTGTGCCGCCGCGATCGCGACGGCGTCGAGCCAGGCCAATCCTTCCTTGCCCAGCGGACGCACGCCGAGAAACTGTCGCAGCAGCGTGACGTGGCGTTGCTTGCCGCCGGAGGTGTCGTAGGATTCCAGTCGGCCCAGCTTCAGGGCGCGACGCAGGCCGGCCGCTTGGGCGATGTGCTGCCGGATGCGTTCCGGCACCTCGGTCAATTGCGTGAAATAGCCCAGACGCTGGAATAGCTTCAGGTGGATCAGCACCGCCAGTTGGGTCGTGGGCTGGGTGGTGATGTCCCGCACGAAGGAAAGTTCAGCCGGGGTCGGCGTGTAGATCTCCTCCAGCTCCTTGGCGGTGGGATCGGGCTTCAGTCGCGGATAGGCGGTCTCTTGAACGGTGGCCATCGAATTCCTGGGGGCTCAGGTCAATCCCAGTGGCGGCCGTCGTCGCCGATCAGGGACGCTTCCAGGAAACATTGGTGGGTATCGGCCATCCGATGCAGGTCATCCAGCAAGGTGGCCAGGACTTCATCCAGATCCCGGTCCGGGTCGGGTGCCACGGCGAGGCGGTATTCGGTGCCTTCCGCGTTCAGGCGTTGGGCCTGGAACGGAGCTAGGCAGATTTCCTCGATACGCCCGCGCGCCTTGGCCACGCCGCGGCCGCTGCGGGCGAAGGGCGTCAGCAACAGGCGCAGGCTCACCGTGTAAGTCGGTGTCGGTTCGGGCGCTGGCGCCGGCAGTGCCGGCGGCGCGGGAGCTGCCACCGGTCCCGGCAGGCTGGCTTCGATGCGCTGGCGCGCGAAAGGATCGCCGCCGTCGATGTAGCGCATGGCCGAGTGCACGTCGCGCCAGCCGACGTACTCCATCAGCCCCTTCACGTCCCAACCGTTGGCGTTGGCCCAGCCGGCAAAGCCGCGGCGCAGCGAGTGGCTGCTGTACTCCTCCGCATCCGGCAAGCCAGCGGCGGTGAGCAGATGGCGCAGCAGTGGGATCAGGCTGTTGGGATGCAGCGCCTCGTCCGCGACATGGCCCCAGCGATCAACGGCGCGGAACAGCGGCCCCTCGGTCAGTCCGGCCGCGTCGATCCACTCCCAGGTCGCGGTCACCGGGCACAGCCGCGACAGCGCCGGCACCTTGTACGTGTTGCCCTGCGCCTGCCGGTCGCCCTTGCTGCGAGGCAGGAAACAGGTCATCCCCTCACCGGTGACCAGGCGCAGGTGCTCGACCTGCACACGGATCAATTCGTCGCCGCGGAAGCCGCGCCAAAAGCCAAGCAACAGCAAGGCCCGGTCGCGCTGATGGCGCAGTTCGTCCGCGCGGGCACCGCGACCTCGCGCCGCCGCGATCGCGCCCGCTAACCAGTCATCCACCTGCGCCAGCCGGGTCAGCTGCAGCGGTTCGGCCTGCTTCTCCACCGACGGATGCAGCGTCTGGATACCCTTGAGTACCTTGCGCACCAGCGGCGCCCGCGTCGGATCCACGAAGCCGTGTTCGCGATGCCAGCCCGCCAAGGCCGCAAGGCGGTGCCGCAGCGTGTTGGTGGAGAGCTGACCCGCGTGGTCGGCCAGGTAGCGGGCCACGCTGTCCGGCGTGGCTGGCAGATGCCCGCCCCATTCGACCTCGAAGTGGCGCAGCGCCGAGGCGTAGCTGCGCTGCGTGTTTTTGCGTCCGGCGGCCTCCAGGTACCGTTCCAGAGTCATGGACGACACTCCGGATCCGCACACGGAGTCGGATTGTTATCTGTGCGCCGCAGCGCCCCCAGAATGGTGCAGGTTCCGCGCTCGCCGCCGGCACACTGGGCGATCACCCGCTCCAACTCGCCGGCCATGCGGGTCAGCGCCTCGATCCGCTGGTGGATGTCGGCCAGATGTGCACGCGCCAGTGCATCGACGTCGCCGCACGACAGCTTCGGATCGTCGTTCAGGCGCAGCAGGCTGCGGATCTCCTCCAGGCTGAAGCCCAGTTCGCGCCCACGGCTGATGAACCGCAGCCGCTCGACATCGGCCGGCGCGTAGGCGCGGTAGCCGCTTCCGGTCCGCGTCGGCCGTGGCATCAGCCCGACACGTTCGTAGTAGCGGATGGTTTCCAGGTGGCAGCCGCTGGCGGCTGCCGCTTCGCTGATCTTCACATGCTTGACTCCGTAGCTGCTACAGACGTTATCCTTCGCCGCATTCCGCTGCCACCCTGGCCGGATGGCATCTGTTCGACGAGGACCCGATGAGCGATTGCGGCTGTCACCACGAGGCAAAGAACGCGCAGGAACGGCGTGTGCTGAAGATCGCCCTGGTGCTCAATGCCGTCATGGCGGTGATCGGCGGCCTTGCCGGCTGGATCGCCCAGTCGACCGGCCTGCTGGCCGACGCCCTGGACATGCTGTCCGACGCCACCGCCTACGCGATCGGCCTGGTGGCCATTGGGCGCACCGCCCGCTTCAAGGCGAACGCGGCCTGGCTCAGTGGCAGCGTGCTGCTCGTGCTCGGTATCGGCGTTCTGGTGGAGGTAGGCCGGCGCGTCGTCTATGGCGCCGAGCCGCTCAGCGGCTGGATGATCGGCACGGCCCTGCTGTCGCTGGTGGTCAACGTCACCGTGTTGCGTCTGCTCGCTCCGCTGAAGGCCGGTGAAGTCCACCTGCGCGCCACGTGGTTGTTCACCCGTGCGGATGTCGTGGCCAACATCGGCGTCATCCTGGCCGGCGTATTGGTCCTCTGGCTGGCCACTCCGTACCCGGACTACGTCATCGGCACCTTGATTGGCTTGTACGTGATCAAGGAAGCCATCGAGATTCTCGGCGATGCCCGCCGGGCCCGCGCCGCATCGGAGCCGCCCGCCGCATGACCTTGCACCGCGCCCGGTTCGCCCCCCATCGCTGGCTGATGCTGGCGGTCCTGGCGCTGGGCTTGGTGGTGCAACCCATCCTGGGCTTGGTCAGCGAATTGCACGAACTGACCCATGACGTGGCCGGCACGCATGGCAGCGACGAAACCCTGACCGCCGGTGAAGACGACACAGCCGGCGCCTTGCACGTGGTGCATCACTTCGCCCATTGCTGCGGCCACGCGGTGCCGACGGCCGCTGCGCCCGTGGTCTTCTCCCAAATCAGCCACATCGAACCCACGAGTCTGACGGCGTCGCGCCGTGTGCCCAGTGGGCGATGGCTCGCACCTTTCCGACCTCCGATCGCAGCCTGACGACTCGCCGGCGTTGTGCCGGGTCTCTGGCCCTTTCCGATTGGAGTGTTTCCATGTCTGTGCGACTTGCGGCGTTGGCCGCGCTGGTCGCTGTGTCCGCCATCGCATGGCCGGCGCACGCGGCTGATCGACTTTCCCTGGACGAGGCGTTTGCACGCGTCGCCCAGACCCATCCCGATCTGCGCCTCTTCGGAGCGCGGCAGGACATCCTGTCCGCCGACCTGGAGCGGGCGGCCCTTCGGCCGGCGTGGGTCGCCGGCGCGAGCATCGAGAACGCCTTAGGCACCGGCGAGGCCAGCGGCCTGGACGGCGCCGAGCTCACCCTGAGCCTGGCTTCGGTCCTGGAACGCGGCGGCAAGCTCGACGCCCGCCGTACGCTGGCACAAAGCCGCATCGACGCGCTCGCGGTCGAGCGCGAGGCACGGCGGCTCGATCTGCTGGCCGAGGTGGCACGTCGCTATCTGGCGATGGTGGCGGCGCAGCGGCAACAGAACATCGCCGAGCTTGATATCGCGCAACGTCAGCGCACCGTCGCCGGGGCGCGGCATCGCCTGCAGGCCGGCGCGTCGCCCGAATCGGTCGTGCTCACCGCGCAGGCGGCCTTGGCGCTTGCGGAATTGGACCGTGCACGAGCCGAGCAACGCTTCGCCGCGGCCCGGCAACACCTGGCGGCGTTATGGGGCGAGCGAGCACCGACATTTGACGTTGTAGCCGCCGATCCAACAGCGTTGCCCCAAGTGGCTTCGTTCGCCCAGCTCACCTCCACCCTGGAGCAGACACCGGAACTGGCCCAGTTCGTCGGCGAGCGCCGGATCCGCGAGGCGCGCCTGCAGCTCGCGCGTGCCGACGCCAAGGCTGACCTCGACTGGGAAGTGGGCGTGCGCCGCTTGCAGGCGACCGACGACATGGCGCTGATTGGCAGTATCTCGATGCCGTTGGGTGCGAGCCGCCGGGCGCAGCCGGAGATCCGCGCGGCGGAGGCCGACCTGACTGCCTTGGAAATCGAACGCGAATCCAAGGGGCTGTCCCTCTATTCGACGTTAGCCGAAGCGCACGGGCGTTACTTGACGGCGCGGCTGGAGGTGGACCGGCTGCGCACCGACGTGCTGCCCAAGCTCGCCAAAGCAGAAGCTGCGGCGGAACGCGCCTACCGCGCCGGCGCCATCAGCTACCTGGAATGGGCGCAGCTGCAGTCGGAACGCACCGCAGCCCGCAAACAACAACTCGACGCCGCGCTGGAAGCCCAGCGCGCCCTTATCGAAATCCAACGCCTGACCGGTGCGCCGTTCGTGGCAGCACCGGCACAAGCGACGCAGGGAGATACCCCATGAAGTGGACACACTGGATCAGCGCACTGACGCTGGCCGTTTTGTTGGGCGCATGCGGCGGCGCGACGCCGTCCAACGAAGCAGATCACGAAGAAGGCGAAGCGCACGCCGAAGAGGAAGGCCACGAGAAAGCGCCCGACCGCACCACCATCGCGGCGAAAGTCGCCCAGGACGCCGGCATTCGTGTCGCACCGGCGGCAGCCGGCATCATCGCCGACGAGCACGAAGTCCAGGGCCTGCTCACACCGGTCGAAGGCCGCGTCGCCAAGGTCATGGCGCGCTTTCCCGGTCCGATCCGTTCACTGCGTGCCAACGTGGGTGATCGCGTGCGTGCGGGGCAGCCGTTGGCCACCATCGAAAGCAACCTTAGCCTCACGACTTACACGGTCCCCGCGCCAATCTCCGGCGTCGTGCTCGCTCGTAATGCATCGATCGGCACGGTGGCCAGCGAAAGCGCGGCGCTGTACGAGATCGCGGACCTGTCGGAACTATGGGTGGACCTGCACATCTTCGGTGCGGATGCTCAGCACATCACGGCTGGCGTGCCGGTGCGGGTCACGCGCTTGAGCGACGGACTTACTGCCGAAACGACGCTCGAACGCGTGCTGCCGGGCACTGCGACAGCCAGCCAGAGCACCGTGGCGCGCGCAACGATTCGCAACCTCGATGGCCTGTGGCGTCCGGGCTCGGCGGTAAAGGCCCGCGTCACCGTGGACCAAGCGCCGGCGACGCTGGTTGTGCCCGTCACCGCCTTGCAGACCGCCGAGGACCAGGACGTGGTCTACGTGCAGCAGGGCGACACCTACCGCGTCCGGCCAGTGAAGCTGGGCCGTCGTGATGCGGAGCGCGTGGAAGTACTGGATGGGCTCAAGGCGGGTGAGCGCGTGGTCGTGGCGCAAAGCTTCCTGGTCAAGGCGGACATCGAAAAGTCCACCGTTGAAGAAGACCACTGAGGCCCGCCATGCTCGAACGCCTCATTCGCTTCTCCATCCGCCATCGCTGGCTGATGCTGGTGCTCACCGTCGCGCTGATCGCGCTGGGCGTATGGAGCTATCGGCATCTGCCGATCGATGCCACGCCCGACATCACCAACGTACAGGTCCAGATCAATACCCAGGCGCCGGGCTACTCGCCGCTGGAAGCCGAACAACGCGTCACGTTCCCGATCGAAACGGCAATGGCCGGCCTGCCCAAGCTGGATTACACCCGTTCGCTGTCGCGTTACGGACTCTCGCAGGTCACCGTGGTCTTTGCGGACGGCACGGACCTGTACTTCGCCAGGCAACAGGTCGCCGAGCGGCTGCAGCAGATCGCCTCGCAACTGCCCGAAGGCCTGGACCCGGAGATGGGGCCGATCTCCACGGGGCTTGGCGAGATCTTCATGTACACCGTGGAGGCTGAGCCGAATGCCCGCAAGCCGGACGGAACCCCGTATACGGCCACCGACCTGCGCACCCTGCAGGACTGGGTGATCCGCCCGCAGCTGCGCAACACGCCCGGCGTCACCGAGGTCAATACCATCGGCGGCTTCGAGCGGCAGATCCACATCACGCCCGATCCGGCTCAACTGGTCGCGTTGGGGTTCACCCTGCATGACGTAGTGCAGGCGATCGCTCGCAACAACCAGAACATCGGCGCGGGCTACATCGAGCGCAACGGCCAGCAATTTCTGGTGCGCGTGCCTGGGCAACTGGCGGACCTGGAAGCGATCCGCAATATCGTGCTGGACCGGCGCGAAGGCGTGCCGATTCGGGTGCGCGATGTCGCCACGGTCGGCGAAGGCAAGGAACTGCGCACCGGCGCAGCTACGCAGAACGGTCACGAGGTCGTGGTCGGCACCGCCTTCATGCTGTTCGGCGCCAACAGCCGCGAGGTGTCCCGTGCCGCGGCCGAGAAGCTGGAGGCCGCCAATGCCAGCCTGCCGGCAGGCGTACGTGCCAAGGCGGTCTATGACCGGACCGCGCTGGTCGACCGCACCATCGGCACCGTCGCCAAGAACCTGATCGAGGGCGCGTTGCTGGTAATCCTGGTGTTGTTCCTGCTATTGGGGAATGTACGCGCGTCGCTGATCACCGCCGCGGTGATTCCGCTGGCGATGCTGTTCACCATCATCGGCATGGTGCGCGGCGGCGTGTCGGGCAACCTGATGAGCCTGGGCGCGCTCGATTTCGGCCTGATCGTCGATGGCGCCGTGATCATCATCGAGAACTGCCTGCGCCGCTTCGGTGAAGCGCAGCACGCACTCGGCCGCGAGCTCAGCGACGAGGAGCGTTTCGACCTGACCGCCTCGGCGACTGCCGAAGTGATCCGGCCCAGCCTGTTCGGCCTGGGCATCATCGCTGCGGTGTACCTGCCGATCTTCGCGCTCTCGGGCGTGGAAGGAAAAATGTTCCATCCGATGGCGATCACCGTGGTGCTGGCGTTGACCGGCGCGATGATGCTGTCGCTGACCTTCGTGCCGGCGGCGATTGCGACCTTCCTGCGCGGCCGGGTGGCGGAGCACGACAACTGGCTGATGCGCCGGTCGAGGGCCCGCTACACGCCATTGCTGGACTGGGCGTTAAGGCACCGCGTTGCGGTGCTGACCGGCGCCGCGGTGCTGGTGGTCGCCTGCGGGCTATTGGCCACGCGTCTCGGCTCGGAGTTCGTGCCGAGCCTGGACGAAGGCGACATCACCGTGCAGGCGATGCGCATCCCGGGCACCAGCCTGGAGCAGTCGGTGGCGATGCAGGAGACGCTGGAGAAGCGCCTGGCCCAGTTCCCGGAAGTGGCCAACGTGTTCTCCAAGATCGGCACCGCCGAGGTGGCCACCGATCCGATGCCGCCGTCGATGGCCGACACCTTCCTGATGCTCAAGCCGCGCGACCAGTGGCCGGATCCGCGCAAGCCCAAGGCGGAACTGATCGAGGAATTGGAAATCGCGGCCCGCGAGATCCCGGGCAGCAACTACGAGTTCACCCAGCCGATCCAGATGCGCACCAACGAGCTCATCTCCGGCGTGCGCTCGGACGTGGCGGTAAAGGTCTACGGCGACGATCTCGGTCAGCTGGCGCGACTGGCCGCGCGGGTCGAGCGCGTGATGCGCCAAGTGCCCGGTGCCGAGGACGTGAAAGCCGAACAGGTCACGGGATTGCCGCTGCTCGCCGTCACGCCGGACCCCGTCGCACTGGCGCGCTACGGCCTCAACCCGGGCGACGTGCAGGACACCGTTGCCACGGCCATTGGCGGCGAGGTCGCTGGCCAGCTGTTCGAGGGCGATCGCCGCTTCGCGCTGGTCGTGCGTTTGCCAGAGTCGCTGCGCCAGGATCCGGCGGTGTTGGCGGACTTGCCGATCCCGCTGCCCGAGAGCGCGAACGCTGACGAATCCAGCCGCGAAGCCGCCTGGCGCAGCGGCGGTCCGCGCACCGTGCCCTTGCGTGAAGTGGCGAAGGTGCAGGTGCAGCGAGGACCGAACCAGATCAACCGCGAGAACGGCAAGCGCCGGGTGGTGATCACCGCCAACGTGCGCGAACGCGACCTGGGCGGTTTCGTCGCGGAACTACGCACACGCATCGGTCGGGATGTGAAGCTGCCCGAGGGCTACTGGATCGACTACGGCGGCACGTTCGAGCAGTTGATCTCTGCGAGCAAGCGCCTGGCGGTGGTGGTGCCGGTCACGCTGGCAATCATCTTTGCGCTGCTCTTCATGGCCTTCGGCTCGGCCAAGGACGCGGCGATCGTGTTCAGCGGCGTGCCACTGGCGCTGACCGGCGGCGTCATCGCACTGGCCTTGCGCGGGATTCCGTTGTCGATTTCCGCCGGCGTCGGCTTCATCGCCTTGTCCGGCGTGGCGGTGCTCAATGGCCTGGTCATGATCGCCTTCATCCGTCGCCTGCGCGAGCAAGGCGATCCACTCGAGAACGCGGTCCGCGACGGCGCGCTGGGCCGGTTGCGGCCGGTGCTGATGACCGCGCTGGTGGCTTCGCTGGGTTTCCTGCCGATGGCCTTCAACGTCGGCGCCGGTTCGGAGGTGCAACGCCCACTGGCGACGGTGGTCATCGGCGGCATCCTGTCCTCGACCGCATTGACGCTGCTGGTGCTGCCGGTCCTGTATCGCTGGGTGCACCGGGATCGCACGGTGCAGGCGCAGGCCTGAAGCCCACGAGGGAAAACAGGTGCACGAAGTCGACATCGAAGCCGTGCGCATGGCGATGTTCGCCCACTCCGGCGTGAAGGCGGTGGACTCACCGCGCCTGTATCAATCTGCGACCGGCATCGGCTTGGCCGCCACCCTTACGGTGGCGGCCCCGATGTGGACCAGACGAACGTCCGCGACACGATCGCCACCGTCCTGCGCGAGCGGTTCGGAATCGACGAGGTGGACTTGCAGTTCCAGGACCCAGGGCCGATTCCTCACACGCTCGATATCTCGCGCGGGCTGATCGAAAAGAAGTAGCGCCGTGGTGCGGCGACGCTATTTCATCGGCGCGATGCGGGTGATGGTGCTGTCCATGCCCTTGGACTCGAACGCGAATTCGGGGTTCAGCCGACATTGAATCGCCCCGTGTTTCGTAGACACCTTGCAGCCATAATCCACGGCAGCAGCAGGAGTGTCCATGAGCAGCAAGCGGTACACGGAAGAGTTCAAGGTTGAAGCGGTCAGGCAGGTGACGGA
>Ga0182748_1000280_pt1 | contig 57146 bp, 52 predicted proteins | sample eDN3rd37CKraftOP_FD_128877 | JGI IMG/M metagenome (GOLD analysis project Ga0182748, IMG submission 128877) | Enriched Organic Plus compost microbial communities from Emeryville, California, USA - eDNA 3rd pass 37_C Kraft OP (version 2) (version 2) ... | reverse complement strand
CGCTCGTTGAGCGGCAGGAGTTCGGTGATCGGACTTTCCAGCGCATCGGCAACCGCCTTCAGGACGGTGAGCGAAGGGTTGCCGTAGCCGCCTTCGATCTGGGCGAGATAGCGTTCGGAGATGCCGGAATCGGCGGCCAATTGCCGGCGAGTGATACCGCGGCGGGCCCGGCCACGGCGCACCAGACGCCCGACCTCCTCGGTAAAGGCCATGCTCGTAGAACTGCCGTTGCTCGGCTCCTGAGCGGCCTTCTCGCGGCGTCTTTCCTGGGTTTCGGACAAATGGTCACCCGGCTTGTTTGACATGCACAATAGTGCATGCTGGGCGAGACGCAACGGGCTCCCGGATGGAAAATCCTTCTGCCGCGGGCCGCCAGCCGCTAGTGAGTTGCACCGTGATTGCTTGAAGCCGGGCGTGCCGAACCTGGCGATCCGGAGGACTTGCGTGACCGTCACCATCTACCACAACCCGGCCTGCGGAACCTCGCGCAACACGCTCGCGCTGATCCGCGAACGCGGCATCGAGCCGGTGGTCATCGAATATCTGAAGAACCCGCCGACGCGCGCGCGGCTGGTCGCCCTGCTGCGCAAGATGAAGATCACGCCGCGCCAGCTTTTGCGCGAACGTGGCACGCCCTATGCGGAACTCGGGCTCGCCGATCCGAAATGGAGCGACGACGAACTGATCGACGTCATGCTCAAGCATCCGATCCTGATCAACCGGCCCATCGTCGAAACACCGAAAGGTGCGCGGCTGTGCCGGCCGGCGGAGAAGGTGCTGGAGATTCTGCCGGGTTAACCCCAGCGGGCGCTCTACAGCGCGACCTCAAGGTCCGCGGCCACGAGACCTTTATCCTTGGCAAGTTTCGTCACAATCGCCGCAACCGTGTCGAGTGTTGGCGTTGCGATACCGGCGCTGCGCGCGAAGGCGAGCGGCGCCAGCACGATCTCGGCGATCTCCATCGGCCGGCCCTGCTCGTAATCCTGCAGGATCGATGCCTTGTGATCGAGCAGCCGCTTGAGCATCCGGTCTGGATCGATATCGAGCGGATAGCCATGCGCGGCGGCGATCGAAAGACCCTCGCGCATGATGCGGCGGTAGATTTCGGACATTGCCTTGTCCTTGCGCGCACCGTCGGAGGGGCTGCGGGTGGCGAGGCCGAGTGCCGATCCGCTCATGTTGTTGACGAGCTTGGTCCACACCGCGGCGCGAATATCTCCCGGATCGGGTGACAGGATGCCGGAATCCTCCAAGGTCTCGCGCAAGTTTGACAGCGCGGCGACTTGCGCCGGCGAAGAAGCGGCGATCGCCGCAATCTCCAGCCGGTTATGCGTCGGCGAATTGTTCTTGATGACGCCCGGCGATTCGACCTCGTTGGCGGAATAGATGATGCCACCGATCACCTGATCGCCGCGCATCGCGGCAAGAAAGGGCCGGGCGAGGTCGAAGACCGGAATCGGCGGCGGCTTTGGATGCGTGTCCGGCAGTCCGATCGGATACCACCACGTCATGCCGTTTTGCGGAAAGACGACCTGCGTGTCGCGGCCGACGAGCGGGCCGATATGCGGCGCGATGCCGGGCAAGGCTGTCGCCTTGGCGGCGACGATCACCACATCCTGTTCGCCGAAATCGGCCGGCGTGTCGCTTGCCGCGACATTCCCGGAAAGCGTCCCCTCACCCGTCTTCAGTTGCAGGCCGTTCTCGCGGATCGCCGCAAGATGCGACCCGCGCGCGATAACCGAAACCTGATGACCGGCCAGAGCGAGCCGGACCGCGAAATGACCTCCGCTCGCGCCGGCGCCGTAGATGCAGACTCGCACGTTCAGTTCTCTACTGTTTTTCGATCTTCGCGGTCTCGATCGCCGCTTTCCAGAATGTGAGTTCTTCCGCGATCAGCCGGTCGAAATCGTCCGGCCCCTGCGGCACCGGGACCATGCCAAGCGCCAGCATCTTGTCCCGGATGTCAGGAGTTGCGAGCGCATCGGAGACGATCTTCGCAAGCTTCTCCCGGATGTCCTTTCGTGTGCCGCCCGGCGCGAAGAAGCCGACCCAGGCCGTGGTTTCGACACCCGGCACCGTCTCGCCAATGGTCGGCAGATCCGGCATCGCCGCGTAACGCTTGCGTTCGGCCAGCGCAACGAGCCGCAATTGACCGGATTTCACCAGCGGCATGACCGAAGGCAAGGTAGCGAAGGTCATGTCGATATGACCACCGACGAGGTTCTGAACCGCGGGCGCGCCACCCTGGAACGGCACATGGGTGAGGGAAATGCCGGCCTTGGCGTTCAGAAGTGCGCCCGCGATCTGATGGGCGGAGCCGACGCCAGCGCTTCCGAAGCTGAGCTGACCCGGCTTTTCCTTCGCAAGCCGGATGAGATCGTCGACGGTGCGGATCGGAGAATCGTTGCGAACAACCAGCGCCAGATAGGTTTCGGTGAGCAGCGAAATGCCGGCCAGTGCCTGCAACGGATCGAACGGATAATTCTTCTGCAAGGCAGGCGCCATCACCACCGGCGCATTGACCGTCATGAGCAGTGTGTAACCGTCTGGCTGCGCGCGCGCCGCCGCGACCGTCCCGGTGACGCCGCCTGCTCCGCCGCGATTTTCGATCACCACCGATTGGCCGAGCGCTTCGCTGAGTCTCGGCTGAAGAATGCGGGCCGTGGCATCCGAAAGCGCACCCGCCGGAAACGGCACGATGATGGTCACCGTGCGCGTCGGATAATCCTGCGCGCGCAAGGGCAGTACGCCGCAGACGATGACGACAGCCACCGCCAGCAGCCGCGATCCGAGGCCTCTCATGACACCCCTCTCCGAGCGCCCTGAGCTGGGCCGGGCGCGCCCTAGTCTTTTAGCGCCTGGGCCAGCGTGCGCGGAACCCTGATCTTCATCTCCAGAGCCATTTGGCCGAACGCCTTGCCCTGCGGATCGATGCGACGCGAAGCCATGCCGCCACCGCCCAGCGCGTCTTCGAGAAGGAAATTGAACGCGTTCAGCCCCGGCGCTTCGTAGCGCGTGACCTTGCCATGCACGAGGCCATCGAAATGCGCGGCAATTTTTTCTTCCGTCACCTCGCGACGGAGCAGCGGCACAAATTTCGGATCGCGCGCGATGATCGCGATGTTCGAGGCATTGCCCTTGTCGCCGGATCGCGCGACAGCAAGCGCATGCAGCGAAACCTCGGTGCTGGCGTCGTCGGACACGGGCTCCGCGGGCGGGACCTTGGCGACGGCCGGCGCGACATAGCCGCCCTGCGCCGGCACATCGACGCTGAACGGCGCCCCGTCCGCGACCTGCACCTTCGGCGCATCGAGTGCGGCCTTGTCGACGAAGAAGGTGAACAACCGCACCACCGGTGTGGGCTTCGGGCGGCCGGAGAAGATGCCGGTCGTCCCTTGCGCAAAGCTGATGCCGACCGAACCGAGTTCGCGCGCGAAGATGTCGATCGCCTCGCGATCTGAATGTTCAACCACGAGCCGCAGCAGCACTTCTCGGGTCTGCAGCGGCGTCGCCTTCGGTCCGTAAGCGGATTCGGAGCCGAGCACTTCGGTATGCGTCGCGGTGAAATCGGGAAGCTGGCGCTGGCGGAACAACATCCGCGCGCGAGCCAGCAGCGCCTCCGCGGTCCGCTCGGCCTTCGCAACGGCACCCGGCCCGACGATGGAGACCGCCGCAACGCCGCGCCAGCCATCCTGATAGGTCGCGGAGACCTTGTATTGCGCGGTCGGCGGATAGCCCTTTGCGCCGGACACGCGCACGCGATTATCGCCGACCTGTTCCAGCGCAACTTGCGTGAAATCGGCGACAACATCGGGAAGAATGTAGGCGGCCGGATCGCCGACCTCGTACAGCACCTGCTCCGCAACCGAGGCGGTCACGATCAACCCGCCGGTATTGTCCGGCTTCGACAGAACGAAGCTGCCGTCGCCTTTGCAGGAGGCGATCGGGTAGCCGATATTCTCCCAGCCCGGCACCTTGTCCCAGTCGGTATGCACGCCGCCGGTCGATTGCGGTCCGCATTCGAGGATATGGCCGACGAGACTTCCCGCGGCGAGCCGGTCGTAATCGTGCGGCTGCCAGCCGAATTCATGCATCAGGATGCCGAGCGCGAGCGCCGAATCCGCGCATCGCCCGGTGATGACGACATCGGCGCCGCGATCAAGCGCGGCCGCGATCGGCAGCGCGCCGAGATAGGCATTGGCGGTGAGAAGCTTCGCCGGCAAGGGCTCGCCGGTGGATGCTTCGCGCACGGTGGCGCGCAGCCGGTCGAGATAGGGCAGCACGTCGTCGCCTTCGACCACCGCAACCTTGAGCGACAACCCAAGTTCGGCGCAGACCGCTTCCAGCGCGCGCTTGGCGCCTTGCGGGTTCACGCCGCCGCCGTTGCTCACCACCTTGATGCCGCGTTTGGCGATCTCGGGCAGCGAGCGCTTCAGGTAGGCAACGAAGTCGGGCGGGAAACCGGCATTCGGATCCTTCATGCGGGCGCGCGCCAGAAGCGACATCGTCACTTCGGCGAGATAATCCATCATCAGATAATGGACATCGGCCGTCAGCAATTGCGGGATCGCCATCGGGCTGTCGCCCCAGGCCCCCGAAGCCCCGCCGATATTGATGACCTTCTCGGCCACGCGCCGCTCCGCCTCAGTACGATTTCGGCAGGCCGAGCTCGCGCTCGGCGATGAAGTTCAGCACCATCTCGCGCGACACCGGCGCAAGGCGCATCACCACCGCCTCGCGGAAATAGCGCTCGACATGGAATTCTGCCGCATAGCCCATGCCGCCATGGGTGCGGACGGCCTGGTCCGCGGCCTTGAAGGCGGCATCGGCGGCAAGATATTTCGCCGCATTGGCCTGCGCGCCGCAGGGCTGGCCGGAATCGTAAAGCTCGGCGGCATGCAGCGTCAGCAATTCGGCCGCCAGCAATTCCGACCAGTTTTCCGCCAGCGGATGCTGGATCGACTGGTTCTGTCCGATAGGACGACCGAACACGACGCGCTCGCCGGCATATTTCACCGCCTTTTCCAGGCAGCGGCGGCCGATGCCGACGCACTCGGCGGCATTCAGGACGCGCTCCGGATTGAGACTATCGAGGATATAACGGAAGCCCTTGCCGTCCTCGCCGATGCGATGCTCGACCGGCACTTCCAGGCCATCATAGAAGGTCTGATTCGAATTGACCGCGTGCCGTCCCATCTTCAGGATTTCGCGCACCTCGATCTTCGAGCGATCAAAGTCCGTGTAGAACAGCGTCAGTCCGTCGGTCGGCTTCTTGCACTCTTCGATCGGCACGGTGCGCGCGAGCAGCACGATCTTGTTCGCCTGCTGCGCGGTCGAGGTCCAGATCTTCTTGCCGTTGACGATGTAGCGGTCGCCCTTCAGCACCGCTTTCGTCTTTATCTTGGATGTGTCGAGGCCCGCATCCGGCTCGGTCACGCCGAAACAGGTGCGCGCCTTGCCGCTGATGATGTCCGGCAGCCAGGCCTTCTTCTGCGCATCGGTTCCGTGCTTGACGATGGAATGCAGGCCGAAAATGTTGATGTGGATGGTCGAGCAGGCCGCGAACGCGCCGGCCGAATGCGCCACCTCCTGCATCATGATCGCGGCTTCGGTGACGCCGAGGCCCGCGCCGCCGTATTCCTCCGGCATCGCGATGCCGAGCCAGCCGCCATCGGCGATGGCTTTGGCGAATTCGAACGGGAAGGAATGCGTCTTGTCTTTCTCGAGCCAGTAATCGTCGTCGAACCGGTCGCAGATCGCGCGGATGGCGTCGCGGATTTCGCGCCGTTCCGGCGTGTTGCAGAGCGCGTCGAAGGTCTTCACTGGCATCAGCTCCCGATGCTGGCTTTGGTCTTTGCTTTGGATATCGTGATGCGCTTGCGTGCGCGGCCGGGCAGGATTTCGTCGGTATGTTCGCCGAGATTGGGTGCAAGGCAGCGGATCGTCGCCGGAGTCTTCGAAAATTTCACCGGGAAGCGCGCGACCTTCACCTTGCCCTCGGTCGGATGCTCCATCTCGGAGAACATCTTCACCGCCTTCAGGTGCGGGTCCTCGAACAGATCCTCCAGCTTGTTGACCGGATGGGCCGGAATGTCGGCCGCGCGCAATGCCGCGATCCATTCCGCCGTCGTCTTCTGGGGGAGATTTTCCTTGAGGTAATGCCCCATGTCCTCGGCGTATTGCGTGCGGGATTCCTGCGTCCTGAAACGCGGGTCGGTGTCGAGCAGCGCAGGCTGCCCCGTCATCTCTGTGAAGGCGCGCCAGTGCTTGTCGGTATAGACCACGAGGGCCAGATAGCCGTCCTTCGTCGGGTAAGGACCACGCACGCGCGAGAGAAGCCGCTTGTAGCCCATCGGTCCGAGCGGCGGCACGAACTCCCCGCCGCCCATGTGATCGGCGAGCACGAATTGCGCCATCGTCTCCAGCATCGGCACTTCGATCTCCTGGCCTTCGCCGGTCCGTGCCTTGTGATGCAGTGCGCTGATGATGGAGATCGCGAGATAAAGGCCGACGACGCGATCGCAGATATTGACCGGCGCATAACGAGGCGCGCCGTCGATCGTCCAGAACAGTCCGGCAATGCCGCTCGCCGCCTGGGTGAGATCGTCATAGACCGCCTGGCCGGCATTCGGCCCATCGGAGCCATAACCGACCGCGAGGCAATAAACGATATCGGGCTTCACGGCCTTGATCGATTCATAGCCAAGCCCCAGCCGCGCCATCGCTTGCGGACGCATGTTGGACACGAACACATCCGCGGTGGGCAGCAGCGACAGCAGCGCTTCGCGGTCCTCGGCATCCTTCAGATCGAGGACGATGCTGCGCTTGTTACGGTTGGCGTTGAGATAAAGCGGACCCATGCCGTCGGTGCGGTTCGGCCCGACCCAGCGCATCGAGTCGCCACCCGTGGACTCCACTTTGATGACATCGGCGCCGAGATCGCCGAGGATCTGGGTGGCCGACGGCCCCATCACCACCGTCGTCAGATCGATGACGCGGATGCCGGATAACGGTCCGGTTCGGACATCGGGTGCGGGCGCTCCGGACGAATTCACCCGGCTTCTCCGTTTCGCTGTGGCGAATTATATATCGCCTTGTCGAATTTTCTTGTATGAGCGCGTACGGGCGGAGTCAACCGAGGCCCGCAGACGGCGTGACCACAACAGAAATGGCGCTAACCACCGTCGCCCAAGGTCGTGCAGGCCTCACGGACAAGCCTGATGGCTTGGTCGAGCTTGCTGCCCATGCGCGAGGTGGGCCCCGCCGCCGTGACGATGTAGTGCGCGCCCTGCCAGCGGAACAGCGAGGAGACCGTTGTCGCATCGTCGAAGCTTTCCGCCAGATTGAGGAAGTAGCCGCGCCGCTTCGACAATGCGATGTCTTCGCGCAACGCGTCCTTGGACTGGATCGTCTTGGCCGTCATCGGATCGAGCTTGGCGGTCCGCAGATAATCTTCGAATTTTTCCGGTGTCAGGCTGCCGAGAAAGGCCTTGCCCGCGGACGTCGCGTGCAGGCTGCGGACCTCCTGTCCTACGCCAACGATGAACCGCAGCGGATGGCTAGGCTCGAAGACCAGGAGATAGGTCGCCGTAATCTTTCCGGCCTTGGCGAGCGAAACGGATTCATCGATCGTATCGCGCAATCGGCGCAGCAACACCTCGGCCCGCAACAGGATCGGATCGTGCTCGGAGATCGTCTTCGCGAGCTCCAACAGCCGCACCGTCGGATAGAAGCCCGACCGCGGACCGATTTCGTAGATATAACCGCGCGCAACGAGAGCCCGCAAAACGTCATGACAGCTCGATGCCGGAATGGCGAGCAGCCGCGAGATATCCGACAGCGACAGCGGGCGGCGCTCTGCAGCAAACAATTCGATGAAATCGAGCGTCCGCTCGACGATCTTGGACATGCTTGTACGGTCCCCGGAAGCCCGCCGCGCATGCATACAATGGATGACGGCGAATGCCAAAGCCGACGATTGACGCTGCCCCGGCGGCTGATAGACCAAACGTCATGACCGGCGCCCGTAAACAGATTTCCTATATCGGCGGCTATATCGATCCTGGATTCGATCGCACGATCGAGGCTTGCGCCGATCTCTCCCTCGTGCGGATCGACAAGTCCCAACCCTTCGACGTCCTGCACAACACGCTCGCGGCCTCGCACGCGATCCAGATCGATTCCGCGCGCCTCGACATTCCCGAGCATCTGCGCATCTCACGGGCATTCCTCGCACAATGCCCGCAGATCCTCGTCGTTTCAGCAAGCGGCGCCGGATACGACGCGATCGATGTCGCGGCCTGCACCGAGGCCGGCGTCGTTGCCGTCAATCAGACAGGCGGCAACCGCGAGGCGGTCGGCGAACATACGCTGGCGATGATGCTGTCGCTGACGAAACGCATCGGCGAAACCGACAAGGCGCTGCGAGCCGGTGGTGTCGTCGACCGCATCGCCTATATGGGCGACGACCTTTACGGCAAGACGGTGGGCATCGTCGGCTTCGGCAATACCGGCACGCGCGTCGCCGAGCTGTGCAGGGGCCTGTTCGCCATGACCGTGCTGGCCTACGATCCTTATGTCGGCGAGAATGCGATGACGGCGCGCGGCGCGCGCAAGGTCGAACTCGACGCGCTGCTGCAAGCCGCGGATTTCGCGTCGCTGCATTGTCCGCTCACCGACGAGACCACTGGGATGATCGGCCGACGCGAATATGCGCTGATGAAAAAGGGCGCTTTCTTCGTCACCGCGGCACGCGGCGGCATCCATGACGAGATGGCACTTTACGAGGCGCTCAAGAGCGGCCACCTTGCAGGTGCAGGTGTAGATGTGTGGGAGCAGGAGCCGCCGCCGGCCGATCATCCGCTGCTGTCGCTGGCGAATGTGATCGCAAGCCCGCACACCGCGGGCGTGACGCACGCGGCGCGGCGGCGTCTTGCGCTGATGGCCGCGGAACAGCTGATCGACATCCTGCGCGGCGGTCGCCCGCAGCGGATGCTCAATCCCGAAGTGCTGCCGCGCTTCCAGGAACGCTTTGCAAAGGCGCTCGGCCATGCGTGACGTCACTCGCCATCCCGCCGCGGCCGAGCCGCCGGTTCTGTCCCGCCAGTTGCGCGATATCCTATCGCTGGAGGATTTGGAGCCCGCCGCACAGCGTTATCTGCCGCATTGCATCTTCTCGTTCATTTCCGGCGGCGTAGAAACCAATGCTTCGCGACACGAAAATCGCGCGGCATTCGCTGACTACGATTTTCATCCCCGCGTTCTCATCGACGTGTCGTCACGCACCACGGCGAAAACGTTGTTCGGCGAGCGCTACAGCGCGCCGTTCGGCATCGCGCCAATGGGCGGGTCGGGCCTCGCCGGCTATCGCGCCGACCTCGCCCTCGCGGCGGCGGCGGCGACGGAGAATGTGCCGTTCATCCTGAGCGGGGCGTCGCTCGTGCGCTTGGAAGAGGTGGCGAAGGCCAATCCCCGCGCATGGTTTCAGGCCTATCTGCCGGTCGAGCGCGGCGCCATCGGCGCGCTGATCGATCGTGTCGCCTCCGCCGGTTTCCAGCATCTCGTGGTGACAGCCGATGTCCCGGTCGGCGGCAACCGCGAAAATCTGGTGCGGGCCGGCTACACCTCGCCGCTGCGCCCGACACTGAAGCTCGCGCTGGACGCAGGCACGCACCCGCGCTGGCTGTTCGGCACCGCATTGCGGACGCTGCGCCGTCACGGCATGCCCTATTACGAGAATTCTGCGGCCGAGCGCGGCATGGCGGTGTTTTCCAATGCCGCGACCCGCGCACATCTGCGCGACTCGCTGTCCTGGACCGACCTCGAATGGATCCGCGACCGCTGGCAGGGCAAGCTGATCGTCAAAGGCATCCTTGCCGCGGCCGATGCGGACAAAGCGCGGCGGATCGGCTGCGACGGCGTCATCGTGTCGAACCACGGCGGCCGCCAGCTTGACGGCGCGGCAGCCCCGTTGCGCGTGCTTCCGCGCATCGCTGACGTTGCCCATGAAATGACGGTGATGATGGATAGCGGCATCCGCCGCGGCAGCGATGTGATCAAGGCGCTGGCGCTGGGCGCGGCCTTCGTGTTTGCCGGCCGGCCGTTTCTCTATGCCGCTGCGATCGGATGCGAGCCCGGCGTGCGCCGCGCGATCGATCTGTTGCGAAGCGAAGTGCACCGCAATTTCGCCTTCCTCGGCTCCCGCGATGTGTCGGAGCTCGAGGGACGTGTGATGCGTATCGCGCGCTGAGATCCGGCTGGCGTCAACCAGATCAGCGCAGGTGCCCGGCTTACCGGCGAACTGCCAGCTCGCGGTGCCGCGTGAAATGCTGATGCAATTGCACGTCGACCGAGTACGGCATCGCATGCTCGCGGATCTCGTCCGGCGACATCCGGCCGGATTTGATGGCTGACCATGTCTCGACAAATCGCTCGGCCAGCGTGTCGGCCAATCCTTCGACATCGTCGTGGCGATCGACCAGATAACCGTTCTTTCCGTTCTGCACGACGAGCTTGTATTGAGGCAGCGTGACCGCGACGATTGGACGACCCGACGCCAGCAACTCAAGCAGATAACACGGCATCCCCTCGAACCAGGAGGTCAGGACACCCGAGTGGCAGCGCTTCATGATCCCGGCCACCTCGCGCGGCGTGCGGAAGCCATGAAATATGGTGAAGGGCCGGACCAGCGCGAACTCGGAATAACGTTCCGGATCGCTGGTGCCGATGTAGTGAAACTCGAATTTCCCGCCCAGCCTGTCGTGAACCCTGCGCAGCGTGCGGAACATCAGCGGCGGGTCCTTGAATTCGTCGAAGCGGCCCGCGAACACCACGCGGAAAATCCCGTCGCCGATATCGAAGGGGGACGCCGTGAAGATATCGGCATCGACCGCCACCGGCATGAAGACCGCGCGCCTCGCGGCCTTTGGCTTCTCGCGCTCGAGCGTCGACAGAATGTTCGGATTGACGCAGATGATCCGGTGGGCCAGCGCGACCGCGATCTTCTGGTTCGTCTCGTGGAGGAACCAGAATTTCTTGATCAGCGAATCCATCTTGTCGTCTTTGGTGCCCTCACCGTGGATCACCTGCACGACCGGACGCCCGAGCAGTGGACCGAGCGCCGCGAATTCGAAGCGCTGCAATTCGATTGTTGCGGCGGGCGCCGCGCGCACGATCCGCCTCAGTGCCGGGAGATAACGGATCAGGCCCGTGCCGAAGCGGAAGGTCAGCGAAGAGAACAGCGAGCGAGCGGCCTGCGTCTGGTCCTCCGCGAAATGCAGAACGGGGAGAAAATCGAACACCCGGCCGTCGAGGCTGAGCTGCTGCGTCTCGCCGAGGCGACAATCGCCGCGTCCGTCCACGCCGACCAGGAGGACCTGCCAGTCCCGCGGCGCGTGCGTGATCATCATCCGCACATGGGTTTCGATGCCGCCGACCTTGTTGCCGCGCGGATCGATGGGATGAACGAGGACCAGCATGTGCCTTGCGGTCGATGCGCCCGCAAGGTCGGCCCCGCTCGAGATTTCGGTGAGCTCCTGTCGTGCCAGCATGGCGGATTTCAAAATGCTAGCGTTGATCGCGCGGCGCGTGATCGCGTTCGCCGCGGCCCAGCATCCGTCGGATGCTGACCGACAAGGCTTCACGCGGTGACGGGACCATGTCGGGCAGACGGAAGCCCGGCGTCACGAAGATGAAGTTGTTGATATAGTCCCTGTAGTTGGCGCGGTCGCCCACACCGATCAGCGAGGGCGCCTGGTCGCGCGCCAGATCGAATTCGGCGAACGGCCGGATCCTGTCGTCGCGGACGAAATAGCAATGATAGCCGCGGTCTTCCATGAAGCGCGTGATATCCGCAACCGAACCGGCCCGGTGCCGCTCCTCGATTTCGATCAGAAAGGCCGGACGATCGTTCTCGACGATCCGCGTTGCGCCTTCCAGCACCTCTCGTTCATGGCCTTCGACATCGATCTTCACAAAGCCGACACGCTCCCGGACGACGGCATCCATCCGGTACAAGGGCACGCGCTGCATGCGCCACTCGCCGCTGTCCTCCGGCTTCGAAGCAAGGTGAGCGCGGCTGTCCCATTCGTGTAGGGGAATCATCAGCATCGCTTCGCCCGGCTTGTCGGAGAGCGCGCCCTCCACCAGTGTCGCATTCGAGGGGATCGAGCGGCGCAGCGCACCGGTCAGGTGGGCTTGCGGCTCGACAGCGACGACCTGCCGCGAGAACAGGCTCGCACCCAGCGTAAAAATGCCGTGATGCGCGCCGGCATCGACGGTGACGAGACCGCGATTGCAGAGCCACGGCAGCAGCCGCAATTCAGCCTCGCCGCGCAGCAGCGCCTTGAGATAGCGCGCATAGACCGCGACACCCGGAAACGAGGACAGAAGTTTCTGCTTCGGACTATTCAGCCGGGCCATTTCGACGTCGTAAGTGCTCATGTTCAAAAGCTTCTTGTTACTCGAAGTGGTTCCAGGAATTTGGGTCGGCGAAGACGCACGAAATCTTGGATCGATCCCGCCCGCGACATTGCCGTTTGGTAATCTCGTTCCGCGATTTCAGAACGGCTCCGCACCACACTCTGCAGGCCGACATTCTCCCATAACCGGCGCGATCAATCAGAAAATCCGGGCGGTTAGGTTAACCAGCGATCATGGCTGGAACCGATACGTTCTGACATTTCGTTGTTTTGACCGCTCTCGTTTGGCCATGTTAGTCGCCCGCCGATGCACGCGACGAAACCGATGAACCGCCGCCAGACGCTAGCCGGCCTTGCCGCAATGATTGCAGGAGCTCTGCAAGCGCCGCCGGCGCTGGCCCAGGCCTCGCTGGCGAACAAGGCCCGCGATGTTGCCGGCAAGCGTAACATCCTGTTCGGCTCAGCCTTCGACCAGCACATTTACCGAAGCCCGGCTTATGCGCAGCTCCTGACCCGGGAATGCGCGATCCTGACGCCCGATTACAGCATGAAATTCGGCTCGATCCGGGCTGCGTCCGAGGTCGCGGATTTCACCGTAGTCGATCGCCTGTTCGAGTTCGCGGACGAGCACAAGCTCAAGATGCGCGGACATACGCTGATCTGGAACGACAACATGCCGGACTGGACGCGCCGGCTGTCTTCCGCCGAGATGACGCGGCTGCTGGATCGCCACATCGACGAGGTCGCCGGCCGGTACTCTGGCCGCGTGCATTCCTGGGACGTCGTAAACGAACCGATCTGGGTCGATAGCCGGAACGAAGGCGGTCTGCGCGGCGGACCGTGGTATGCGGCGCTCGGGCGCGATTACATCGCGCGCAGCTTCCGTCGGGCCAGGCAGGCCGATCCGCACGGGCGGCTCGTGCTGAACGAGGCCTTCCTGGAATATCGCTGGTTCGACTCGCCGTTCGCCAAGAACCGTTCACGCAAGCCAGATTCACCCTGGTCCAAGGTCCGCGTTCACTTCCTCGATCTCGTCCGGCGCCTGCGCGACGATGGCGTGCCACTTGACGCTATCGGCATCCAGTCGCACCTGTCTGCGCAATTTCAGCCCGAATACGATCGCGACTCGTTGCTGGAATTCCTCGACACGATCAAGGGCATGGGGCTCGACATCCAGATCACCGAGCTTGATGTCGACGATACGATCTTCCCGGAAGACTTCGCGGTGCGCGACCGTGGCGTCGCGAAGATATATCGCGATTATCTGACCGACGTTCTCTCGACGGGCGCGGTCCGCGAGCTGGTGACCTGGGAACTGAGCGACAGGCACACCTCAACGGCCGAAGAAATCCAGGCCGGCAAGAAGATCGAGGCGAGAATCCCGCGCAGCCTGCCTTTCGACTTCGACATGAATCCGAAGCCGGCTTACGGAGCGATCGTCGCCGCCTTGAAAGGCAAGTAAAGCGCAAGGTAGCGCGCGATGTGCGCGCTACAAGCGCTCAGGCCGCGTCCGGCAACTGCCGCTTGCCGCTGCCCGCGCAACCGTCCGACGCGACCGCGTTGGCCGAGTCCTCGGACACGCGTTCCAGCCAGACCTCGCGCCACCACGAATAGATCGCGCGCGGGCAGAACATCCGGCAATCGCTGTAACGCGACTGGCACCAGACATTTTCCAGCATGACCGCCGGCGTCTTCAGCGAGATCATCCGGCCCGTCTTCTCGTTCAGGAAGTTATGCACCCTCGCCTTTACGCGGAAGGTGCGTCCGCAATACGGCACCATCTCCGCATCGAAAAACAACCCGCGATTCTTGTTACCCCTGTCGAGCGTCGCAAGAATCTCCTGATAGGACTTGACCCGGACCAGTTCGCCGGGCTGCAGATGAAGATCGGCGATCGCAACCGCCATGCCGTCGGGAAGCTTTCCCTTTTTGCGCGGAAACGGCACGCCGCCGAGCACCCGTTGCACGACATCGTACAGGAAGCGCGCCGGAATTCCGATCTTGTCGCGATAGGCGAGCGTGCCATTGTAATAGGCGGCGTAGATCGCGCCGTACAGAACCTGGCGCAGCGACACGTTCCCGGAGCGATAATCCTCGATATATTGCCGGATGTCCCACCACGGCAGCAGCCTGGTGTAGCGCGGCAATTCGGTCGCCTGACAGGCATAACGAATGTCCTGCGATGTGCTCCCCGGATGCCACACCGCGTTCCAGACATCCTCCTCGGTGCAGCCCGCATTCGTGACAGTCGCGGGCACGCTCTTCGCGGATTGCGACCCATCGACCGGCTTGAGCCACGCCTCCTTCCAGAAGATCAGGCACGCGGCCTGGCATCCGCCGTAAGCTGCACCATCACAACGCAGATCGAGATGGACCGTATCGGGAAGGCTGCGTCCCCCGGTCTGATCGACCGTATCGCAGGTCTTGTGTGCCCTTTTGAAGACCCGGAACCGCTGTCCGCAATATTTGAACATCTGCGGCATGAACGGAAGCTCGTCCAGGCGGCCGCGCCTGTCGAGGGACCTCAGGATTTCGTCCTTGCTTCGAACTTCGACCCAGTCGCCTGCCTTCAGCATAACTGCATCCCTTTCACTTTCCGGGTGTACGCTGACGCCGTCGCTCCATCTGCGCGCTTGGTATCCGCCGGGCGAGATCACTCCGCCGGGCCATAGCTTTCACCCGACGGGCGGCTTTTCAACCCGCGGATCAAATCAAGGTAAAAGTGCCTCTGGTTGAGCGCGAACAGCAGCACCGCGCCGTAGACGAGGACCATCGCGCCGCCGCCGACGGCGAGTTCCAGAATGGCCGGCAACTTGAAGATGTCGCTGACATAAAGCTGGACGCCGAGCGCGATCGCGGCGGCAATCAGGCCCGACAGCAGCGGCCTGCCGACCACGACGATCAGATCCTTTGGCGATATCTTCGTCCCGTGCAGACACCAGGTCACCATCGGCACGATCCAGAGCGCCATCGCGATTGAAAAGGCTGCCGCGACGCCATTGGGGCCGTATGGAAGGCCGATGAAATATGCACCGATCAATATCGGCATCAGGACGAGCGCAATATGAAGGCTGCGCCGGTGCTTTCCGATCGCGTACAGGAGCCACGACAGAGGATTGATGACCGCGAAGATCAGAATGGTCGGCGACAGCAGACGGAAGATCTGCGCGGAATCGATCCATTGCGACCCGAGCACGGTCGTCACGATCTCCAGGGAAAACACCCCGCAAAAGATCGCAACGGGAATCGTTATCGACACAACCAGCGAATAGCCTTTGAGGAAATAGGACTTGAGGCGCTCAGGATCGTGCTGCAACCGGGACAAGGCAGCAAATGCAACCCCGCCTATGGACAAGTTAAGATTGAGGATCGGGATATTGATAAGCTGATAGGCGCGTCCATACAGACCGAGAGCGTCTGCGCCCCAGACCCGTCCGATCAGCAGCTTGTCGAAATTGTAGGCAACATACGCGACGAGGCTGTTGAAGCACATCGTCGCGCCGAACCAGAGCATCGGTCCAATTTCGGTGGACGAACTGAAGCGCCCGGGCACCCAGCGCGTCACCGCAAAGGCGCCGATCGCCGTGACCGCTTGAATGGTCAGAGCAGCGCCGACAATGGCCCAATATCCGTATCCCGTCATTGCCATGCCGATGCCGACGGCAATGCTGGCAATCAGCGCGACAAGTTCGATGATAGCGACGGTGATGTAACGCAATTCGCGCTGCAGGATCGCCATGTGCTGCACGCTTGCCGCGCCGAGCAGGAACGTCGGCGCCATCGCAATCGTCACCCACAGCAATCTCGGTTCGTTGAAGAACATGACGAGGACCGGTGCGGTCGCGACGCAAAGAATGCTGAGGACGACGCCGAACAGCAGGTTTGCCCAGAACAGCTTCGATATCTGATCGCTGGAGATCGTCGCCTGCTGGATCATTGCGGACGACAGGCCCGCGGAGGTGAAGATCTCGTAGACTCCGGTCACGACCGTCACCATCGCCACGAGGCCGAAATCATCCGGGCTCAGCAACCGCGCCAGAATCATGATGTAGCCGAAGCGAAGGATGAAGTTCGCAGCCTGCCCGCACAGTTTCGCAAGGCCACCGCGAAGCGTCCGTCCTTTCAGGTCGCCGCTCATCGGCTACTCCATGCTTCCGCAGACCCGAGGGTCTGCTCGGGCAAAAGACGCCGCACGAAGGCCGGAGGAAGCGCTGCAATTGCGAGAACGCCCGCGACGTTTCGAACACGCTTCCCGAGCGGAATATCGGGATAGGTCAGGAATTTCCGGATTGCCTGAACCAGAGCGAAGCCGCAGCCGATGTGCCGCACGCTCGAGTCATTGCGATAGCCCCGATTCAAAAGGAGGATCGTACGAAAATCGTAAGGCCCGAGGTAATTGAGCGGCCTATCCGGAGCGAAGCCGCGCCGCTCAAGCGTTTGCGCGAGCCGCTCCCGGAACTTGATGTCGTTCAGAAGCTGGCGCTGCAGGGTCTGCGGCGAGACGATCGCGGACGGCGAGGTGTTTCCGCCATGGACCCGATAGCAACCGAGAGCTCTCTCGAGTGCTGCTACTTCGCCGAACACCGGCGCGCAGTAAATCAGATATCCGTCGGCCGCCATGCGCTCGTCCGGCGCGGGCATCGCGAACAGCTCGGCCAGATAGTTGCGCGAGAAGGCGTTCCCCGACATTGGCGACGAGGGGATATATCCGTATCGCAGCAGGAAACCGATGTGATCCGACTTGATGAACGGGCCGTTCGGATAGGTCCCGAGCGGCTTGCCGGCATTGTCCTTCTTGTCGAGGCCGAATTGCAGCAGCGAAAGTCCCGGCCGCCAGGCCGCTGCGATCTCGCTGCAGGCCTTTGGATAGAGGGAATCATCAGAATCGAGAAAGATGACGATCTCGCCGCGCGCCTGCTCAAATCCGGCCCGCACCGCAGACAATTGACCGCCATTCGTCTTGAAGACCGGCTTGATGCCGTCATAGCGACCGATGACCGCACGCGACTCGTCGGTGGAACCGTCATCGACAACGATGCACTCAACGTCGCCACAGGTCTGCGCCAGCACGGATTCAATCGCTGCGCCGACATAGTCCGCGTAATTGTAGTTGTTGATGACGACGGAGATGAAAGGATTATGCATTGGGGCGATAATCCTCGGAACCGCGGCATGCGCGCCCCCGCAAGCTCTGTCCAATCCGGCCAACGATGCCCGAGACAAATCCCGGAAGCAGAATGATCGCGACGAACCTCGTGAATTCCGACGCGCCAACGGCCATTCGCGAATGCGCGATCTCTCGCCTGCATTGCCAGATCCGGGGCAACATCCTCGCAAGAGACACTCCGCTCTTCCGGCATGATGTGATCGCCGCCATCATGTCCCGTGCGATATAGCGCCTAACCTCGCGCTTGATGTTCGTCCGCAAAACAGGGTCCGCGACGTGATTGTCGATCGCCGTATCCAGCGTCGCGATGAAACGCCGCCCGCTGTCGCGGCGATTGGAAATCGGATATTTCGATGTCGCGCTTTCGTCGTGCCAGGCGAAAGTCGCGCAGCTCTCGTTGACTAGGCCGGCACGGCCCATCAGCATGATCCGGCTCCATGCCGCGGTATCGCCAGCATAGGGCCAGTCGTTCGCAAAGCCGCCGATGCGCCGCAGCAGCCTGGTGCTAATCACCAGACTGCACATTTGAACCGAGAGATGACCTCTCAGATATTCGAGCAGGATGTCGGACCCCTCATGGATACCGGTCGGCAGGATGCGGCTCTGGGCCGGACCGAGTCTGCGGCCATCCTTGAGCAGATGAAGATCGTTCAGCGCAACGACGCCGACGAGTGAGGGATCGCGCGTAAGGAGGTCGGTGCAGCGTTCGAGCATCCAGGGTGCGATCCGGTCATCGTCCGGAACGAAAACGATGAAATCACCTCGCGCCTCGGTGATGCAGGCATTCCAGTTCGGCATCAGGCCGATATTTTGCTCGTGCCGCACGACCCGCAATCGCGGGTCGTCGATCTCGCTCAACATTTCGGTTGTCCGATCCGTCGAGGCATTGTCGCAGACCAGAATCTCGAATTTCTCATAGGATTGCGACAGCACGGAGTCGATGCAGCCGCGAAGCAGCGACGCGCGGTTGCAGGTCGGGATTGCGATCGTGATCAGCGGTTTGCTTTCGGCAAAGTCGGTCATGACGATTGCACTCCAATGGCGCTGCCCTGCGATATCCGGTCACCGGAGAGCGCGGGCAGCGAGAGACGGCCTTGCGATCCGCGGTACTGCCGAATGGCAGGCGCTGTGACCACGAGGTCCTTCCGCAGGAACGAAAAAACGATGGCCAAAGTCGTCGCGAATCCGGGGTTTTTCGCCCAAAGATCGTTGGTCGCGTTCGAGAGGATGAGCTGGAAAAGCGCGGTGTAATAGATTCCCGATGTGCAATAGCGTGGGTTCGACCGAAAGAGCAGCAGGAGATAGGAGACAAAGAGCGGGATGGTGACGATCAATCCGCAAACCAGGGCGAAATTCATCCAGGCGTTCTCAATCGCGACCAGCCGGAATCTGCGCTGCAGGTTCAGGACGTACTCCAGATCGAAGCCGAGCCACAGGTCCTCGAGCCGCTGGCTCAGGACCAGTTGCAGCGCGTATTCGCGGCTCAACGTGCTGCCGTCGTCGTGCGAGAAGCGGGCGAGCATCACGTTGAACACATCGAAGCGCTCCATGACCGGAAGCGAAAACACCATGCAGGTCAGCAGAGCCACGAACCAGACCAGGCCCGCCTTGCTGAACGATCCCTTCGCGAGCGCGCGGAGTACGGAGACCGCGAGATAGACGGTCATGATCAGCGCGCCGGCAAGCAGCGACGACCGGCCTCCGGTCGGCAGAACGGCGACGAAGGCCAGCCCCGCGAGAAACAGGCGCGTGGCGCAGCCGAACGACAGCCGCATCGGCGTCGAGACGAAATTCAGGATCGCATACAGGCTGAAAAAGCCCGCGGCGCTGAGCGGATGTCCGAAGATGCCAGCGGCGCGGAATTCGGTCACGATCGTCTGCCCGGTATTGGGATCGTAGAAGACCGGGTTCTCGAAGATCAGCGAGCGCTTGAACGCGAATTCAAAGAACACCGACGCCGCGCCGACGAAAAACAGGACGTCGACGAAGGTACGGAACTGGATCATCGGCTTGCGCGGAATCGCGACAATCGCGAGCCGGACAATCAACGCCAGAGCGAATGTCTCGGCGAGATTGGCAATCGAGGCACCCCGCACCACGATGGCGACGAACGATGTCGCCGTCGCGGCTATCGCGAACGCAACGAAGGCGTAATCGCTCATCAGCTGCGCGAGGCATCGGCGGCGGAACGTCCGATCCACCGCGATGAGCAAAGAGAAGACAACAATCGTCAGATACGTCGCCGGATGGATCTTCTGAAATTCCCCGCCACCGCCGTAATACTGCCATCCCAACATCGGCAGCGCGTCGCCGGGGAGCAGGAAATACAGCGCGACGCAGAACATGAAGGCCGACGACAGCACCACAAGCCGCCCGCTCTCGACGGGCGGTCGGGCGCGCAGTCTCATATCGCCGTGGGGGCGGACCTCAAGCTGCATCGGTTATACGGGTTGGGAATTGGCTGACGCAATTCATGGCCCGGACACCTAACACATCGCATTGCGATCAAATGCGGCGACAATTGTCGCGACTTGCAACTTCGCGCATTAACCTAAATGTGCAGCTGAGCTGATTGCAGAAACTTGGCAGTATTGTTCCACCGCCCAAATTTGCGCGGTTCACGTCAGGCATGCGCTCGCGCGAGGTACCCCCGCCCACATTAGGCATGTTGCGGTCCCGGCGTTGACTTGCAGGGGCCGCTGCGGTCCTTTCGCAGCAATGTCGTCCTTCCTTCCGGTTGTCGTGATGGCGGGTCTGAGCACAGGAGTTTGATGATGCGCGTCCTTCTTACCGGTCATCTTGGGTATGTGGGAACCGTGCTCACGCCAATGCTGCTGAAGGCGGGGCATGAGGTGGTCGGTCTCGACAGCGACCTCTATTCCCGTTGTACTTTCGCGCATGGCGGCGACATCGTGCCGGTTCCGACGATCCGCAAGGATACGCGCGACATCGTGGCCGGCGATCTCGCCGGCATCGATGCCGTCCTGCATCTCGCCGCCTTGTCAAACGACCCGCTTGGCGATCTGCAACCGGGCCTGACAGATCAGATCAATCATGTCGCGAGCGTCCGGCTCGCCGAGCTCGCGAAAAATGCCGGCGTCCGCCGCTTCGTATTCGCCTCCTCGTGCAGCAATTACGGGCAATCCGGGGACGACCTGATCGACGAGACCGCGCCGCTCAATCCTGTGACCGCTTATGGCGAATCCAAGGTCATGTCGGAACGCGACATTTCCCGGCTGGCGGGCGACGGCTTCTGCCCGGTTTATCTGCGGCCCGCGACCGCCTACGGCCTGTCGCCGCGCCTGCGCTTCGATATCGTGCTGAACAATCTCGTAGCTTGGGCGCTTACCACGGGCAAGATTTACCTGAAATCGGATGGCACGCCCTGGCGGCCGATCGTGCATGTCGAGGACATCTCGCGCGCGTTCATCGCCGCGCTGGAGGCGCCGGAAGACGTTGTCTTCAATGAAGCGTTCAACGTCGGGCAGACCCAGCACAATTACCGGATCCGCGAACTTGCGGAAATCGTCGCCGGCATCGTGCCGGGATGCAAGCTGGCCTTCGCCGACGATGCCGGGCCGGACAAGCGCTCCTACCGCGTGAGCTTCGAAAAGATCCGCCAGAAGCTGCCGGCCTTCAAGCCGCAATGGGACGCGAAAAAGGGCGCGGAACAGCTCTACAAGGCGTATCGCGAATCCTCCGTGACCCTCGAGGAGTTCGAAGGGCCGCGCTACCAGCGCATCAGCCACATCAAGAAGCTGCTTGCGGAAGGACTGGTGGACTCGCAGCTTCGCGCCACCACGCCGCCGCTCGCGCCGGAAGCGACCGACGAGATCCCCTCGCGCGCGGCTGTCGCCGTCTGATCGACACTAAACTGCGGAGCAGCAGCCGGCCGCTCAGGCCGGCTGGAGCGCGATGTTCATCCTGCGCTTCAGTTCGTCTTCGCAGGCTGCGTAGAGGGGAAGATTGCGATCCTTCTCCGAAATCATCGTGACCGGAAGCGGCCAGCCGATATCCAGGGCAGGGTCGTCGTAGCGCAGGCCGCCTTCCACCCCGGGCGTATAGAAATCGCCCATCAGGTAGATCGCATCGGTGTTGTCGCACAGCGTCTGATAGCCGTGCGCGAACCGTTCCGGAACATACAGGGCGGTGCGGTTCTCCGCGTTAAGCTCGATGCCGAAATGCTGAAGGAAGGTTGGGCTCTCCGGGCGCAGATCGACGATGACATCGTAAAGCGCCCCGCGAATGCAACTGACCAACTTGCTTTCGGCGGCGGGCGGATACTGGAAATGCATGCCGCGCATCGTGCCCCCGGCGATGTTCGAAGCGATGTTGGCCTGCGCCACCACCGGCCGGAGCCCATGGGCTTGGAACTCCATCTGGCAGAAGGTGCGCGCAAAGAAGCCGCGATCGTCCTCGCGGCGTTCGAGATCGAGGACAAAGGCGCCTTTCAGGGGAGTCTCACGGAAGATCAAGGATCGCCCTCATCGATGCCGGTTCTGCTTATCATGCCGCGCTGTCGGCTATTCGTCCAAGCAAGGGTTAACCTTAAACCGGAAAGCGCATCGTTAACGAAACGCGCGGCGTATCGAAACCCTTGCCACTTGCTTGCGCGCTCCAATCTAAAAACATCGGGCTTCGTGCGCGCCGCTTTTTGCGACTCGTCTATTTACGCTAACACGCACTTAGCCGCGACAGAGGATGCGAAACGCTTGATTCCTCTTGTCTTTGCGCGCAACGATTGATGCAACAAAACGCAGCGACAAAGCCGCTGCAGAAACGTCGCAAGCCGACCATGTACGGCGCGACAAGGCAGGCGGACAGGCAATGAAGGTCGTGCTCTTTTGCGGGGGTCTTGGCACCCGAATCCGCGAATATTCCGAAAGCATCCCCAAGCCGATGATCCCGGTCGGTTCGCACCCGATCATGTGGCACGTGATGCAATATTACAGCCGCTACGGCTATCTCGATTTCGTGCTGTGCCTCGGCTACAAGGCGAACGTCATCAAGGACTATTTCCTCCATCTCGACACGGCGGCCACGCATAACTGCGTGGTGTCGCAATTCGGCAAGAAGGTCGAGATCATCGGCGAGCCGCCACCGGATTGGCGTCTGACGATGATCGACACCGGAGTGTGGCGGAATATCGGCCAGCGGTTGCTCGCGGTTCGCAATCAGGTCGAGGATCAGGAGATGTTCCTCGCCAATTACAGCGATGGCCTTACCGACGCGCCGCTGGATGAGATGATCGATTACTTCAAGCGGAGCGGCAAGATCGCCTGCTTCATCGCCGTGCGCGCGCCGTTCAACTTTCACCTCGCCGAGTTCGACGAAAGCGGCGTCGTCAAGCGGATGCGCTCGAACTCCGAATCCGAGACCTGGATTAACGGCGGCTATTTCATCTTCCGCCGCGAGATTTTCGACTATATCCGGGACGGTGAGGAACTCGTTCTCGAGCCGTTCAACCGCCTGATCGCGGAGAACAATCTGCTCGCCTACAGATACGAAGGCTTCTGGCGCGCCATGGACACGCTGAGGGACCGCCAGATCCTCGAAGAGATGGTCGAGAACGGCCAGATGCCGTGGGCGCCGGAGCCCGACCTTCAACGCCAGCGCCACGTGGTCCGTCGGATCTGATAGAGCCTTCGCGTCGCGAACGCTCTATCCTGCACTTGTCTGCCGGTACCGGAACGTCAGTCCATGCTGTCCCTCAATCTGCCGGCTCCCGGCAATCGTCTTTCCGTTCTTTGTCTCGGCGCTCATTCCGACGATATCGAGATCGGACTGGGCGGCACGCTGCTCGGCCTGATCGCGCGCGGATTTGTGCTCGACGTGCATTGGTGCGTGCTGAGCGCCGCAGGGCCGCGTGAAGCGGAGGCGCGCAACGCGGCCAAGGATTTCCTGACCGGGGCCGCAGCCAGCACCGTCGAGACGCTGCAATTTCGCGACGGGTTCTTTCCCGAACAGGGCGAAGCCATCAAGCAGTGGTTCGAGACGCTGAAGACCCGCGTTTCTCCCGACTTGATCTTCACGCATCGCAGGGACGACGCCCATCAGGATCATCGCGAGGTCTGCCGGCTGACCTGGAACACGTTTCGCGACCACCTGATTCTGGAATACGAAATTCCGAAATGGGACGGCGATCTCGGCCAGCCCAATCTCTACGTGCCGGTGCCGGCCGCCATCCTCGATCGCAAGATCGAGCTGCTGGACCGCCATTTCGCGACCCAGCGGTCGAAGCAATGGTTCGACGCCGATACCTTCCGGGGCCTCGCCCGGCTGCGCGGCATGGAATGCCGGGCGCCGGAGCGATTCGCCGAAGCCTTCTTCGCGCGCAAAGTGACGCTGCTCTGACGCGCCTCGCCGCGTTTCAGAAGCGATGCCGCGCAGGCCGCCACCAGGCCCGCATCGCATATCGCGCATAAAGCTCGGCGAACAACGCTGCGCAGGCCGCGTAGCGCGGCAGCAAGCGCCGCGGATTGCTTGCGGCGCGCCAGGCCCATTCGAGATTGAGTTTGCGGAACAAGGGCGGGCATCGGACTTGCGTCCCCGCAATGAAATCGAGGGAGGCGCCGATCCCGAGAAACGCGATCCCCGCGGTTTCATCGATGGCGCGCGCCGAAAACAGCTCCTGCCGCGGCGCGCCAAGCGCGACGAGGCAGATCCGCGCGCCCGACCGGCGGATGATGTCGATGGCCTCGTCGGCAGTGTCGGATGCGATCTCGAAGTTTGCCGGCGGGGCATAAACTCCTGCAATCTGAAGACCGGGGATGTCCTCGGCCAATCTGCGTCCGGCCGCACACAGCGCCTCGAAGGTCGAGCCGAACAGGAACACCGGATAACCGTGCGCCGCCGCCTCGCGGCAGAGCGGCACGATCAGGTCCGCGCCGGTCGTGCGTTCCAGAACAACGCCTTCCATCCGCGCGAAGGTGACGATGGGAAAGCCGTCCGGGGTCACGACCTCGGCCTTGGCATAGGCGTCGCGAAATCGCGGATCCCTTCGCAGCTTCACCAGATGATCGAGGTTCAGCGTACAGACCAGAAACGACCGCATCTCCCGCAGGCGACGCACGATCGCCGAAACTGAATCGGACAGGCTTCGGGTCGTGACCACCTGCCCGTCGATTTCAACGAGACCCTCACGCACACGCATCGATCCGTTCCCATTCAGCTCAGACAGGCGGCGAACACACAATCCCGTCTGCTGTGAACGATATCTAAAACGCCCGGATCAAGATGGGGGCGATTTGGCGTGTTAAGCCTAAGATCGGATTTTACCGATCAGAACCGCTGCACGTTCAGGCGCGGATCGACGACGCGGAACAGGCTCTGGTTGGTGTTGTAATTGTACGAATCCACTCGCGAACGAACGCGGGAATCCGTCCGATGGCTCAATCCGTATTGGGAAACCCTGTCGTTCGGACCGAGTGTGCTCGGGTTGGAATTGTATTTCAGCGAGTCGACTCGGGAATTGATCCGCGCCGGCGTGATCGTGCTCTGGGCTTGCGCAAACGTTGCCGTTGCGAAGAGGACCATTGCAGCAAGAATGACGGACTTCATCTGAATCGCCCTCGCGGATGCCAGTGCAGCCTGCGAAAGTATGGTTAACGAAATCCTAACGGGATGACGGTTTCAGGCGGCGCGGGACCGGATCGGACTCGCGCGATGCTCGGCGCGTTCGGCGCCGCGTGCGAGCAGGTCCAGCAGGAAGCCGCGCACATGAGAATGGTCGGACGCGGCGAGTGTATTCCACCGCTTGACGTTGGCGAGCGCCGCTTCTGCCTGGCGGCTGCGCCAGTCTCCCGATGCCAGGAGAGCGGAGACCCTCCCCGCCGCAAATGCCGCGTTCTCAATATCAACGAGGCACCCCGACCCGCCGAGCACCTCACGGAACACCGGCATGTCCGGTGCGATCACCGGCAGCCCGGCATATTGCGCTTCGAGCAGCGGAAGGCCGAGCCCTTCGTCGCGCGAGGAGCAGATGAAGAGATCGCTCGCCTCGATCGCGGTGCGGACCGCTGCGTCGGGCAACGGCCCGAGAAGCTTCACATGGGGTTGCTGCGAGAGCCAATCGGCATCGGGCCCCCACCCTTTGCGTCCGACAATATTCAGCTGGACGGGAATGTTCAGCCGCTCGGCCAGGGCCTGACAGATCGCGGCCGCGGCACGGAAATTCTTGCGCGGCTCGATCGTACCGATCGCACTGACGGTCAGCGCACGGGGCGCAGGATCGCGCACAGCCCGGTCACCGGCGCTCAGCCCGAAGACATTCCGCACGGTCGGCCGGCACAACATGATCTGCGCATCCGGCCGGCAATAGGGCCGCAGCGACGACGCGGTGTATTCCGAATTGACGAGGAAATAGCGCAACGACCGCAGCGCCTTCGCGAAAATAGGCGCGAAATAGAACCGGCCCGCGAGATTGAGTTCGGATCGGCGCGTCAGCAGGAAGACGTCGTGCACATACATGACCGCGCGATCGCGGCACGTCATCGAGATCAAGGGCGACGGCGCAAAACCGGGAAACACGAACACGTCCTTCCGGTGACGCAGCGCTTCAAAAGGCAGCGTGATGTTTTGCCCCAGCACCACGCCCAAACGCCCCGCCGAGGCCTGAACCGTCTCGACCGGCAGCGGCGCGAGAACCGGCGCGCTGAACAATTCGCGGGTGATGCGCTCGATGCCGGTGGCACGGCGCCGCATATGCGTGTGGTCGATGCGAAGGCGGGCCTCCGCGGGGATCAGCCTATCGGTCACTGAGCGCTCCGACTTCTTCGCACTGACGCAGGGGCTGCGGGCGCGTGCGGCTGGCCAGCACGGCGCCGAAGACATCTTCGGTTTCGCGCGCCGCCCGTTGCCAGGAAAAGCGTGCGACATTGTCGCGGCTCGCCTGCGCCATCCGCTGCTGCAGCGCTTGATCGGCGAACATCGCCTTGATCTGGCGCGCCAACGCCGCCGGATCGTGCGGCGGGAAGAACAACGCGCCCTCGCCCGCGACCTCACGCAGCACAGGGATATCCGCGCAAATGACCGGTGCGCCGAGCGACTGCGCCTCGACGACGGGGAGGCAGAAGCCTTCATTCAGCGATGTGTTAATGAAGCAGGTGGCGCCCCGATACGCCGCCGCCAGCGCCCGATCCGAGAGGACGCCCGCCTTGCGGATGAGTCCTTCGGACGCGTGGCGCCGCTCCGCCTCCGCCAGCAAACCGGCGGAGTCGCGGCCGACATGATAGATAATCGGCGCGTCGCCTTCAGCCTTAAGGAGCTTGAGCGCCTCCACCAGAACCGCGACATTCTTGTTCGGCGACACGTTGCCTACATAGAGCCCGTACGGCGTCTCGAAGCCGGCATCGCACGCCCCGGCGTCACCCGCATCGCCCGCCAGAATCGGCGCCTCGTGCACGACTACGAGCTTGTCCTTGGCGAAGGCGTAACGCTGCGCGACTTCCCGCCGCGTGCTTTGAGAGACGCAGACCACGGCGGAGGCTCCGCGCAGGGCCAGCGGAAAAAGCAGCTTCCACCACATCCGGTGCCGCCACGGATAGGACAGCGGCATCGTGTCCATATAGATGTCGTGGACGGTGATGACGCGCGGCCAGCCGCCGAGAAAGCAGCCCACCGGATTGCAATTAAATTCGAGGATCGCCCCGGTCTCGCGCATGAGCCGCGACACTGTCGCGAGCTGATTCACGACATTGACCGGAGTCTTCGGCTGAAACGGAAGGGTGCGGATTTCGACCGGCAGAGCCCGCAGCGCGGGCGGGAGCTGTTCGGCGGACCAGGTGGTCGCAAGCACGTAGCGATAGCGCTGCGACTTCGCCAGCTCCTCAAGCAGCGCGAACAGATAGCGCGAGATCCCCGAGATCATGTTCGGGGGCTCGAGCAGATGATTGACGAGGATGGTCCCGCTCATGGCCGGCTTCTTTCAGACTGACGCTGCCATGGGGGGACGCCGGCTCATCCGAGCAGATCCGGCCTGTAGGCGGGAGCGCCGCTGTAACGCGCGTAATAGTCGCTGTCGGTGCTGCGGTCGTAGCGGCTCAGCTTGGTCACATCGGCTTTGTTGAGCAGGCAGCCGAGCAGCTTTTCGCGGATGACCGGAGCACCGCGCAGCGCCGCAGCCACCGCATCGCGGCTGGTCGCGCCCCACTCGATCACATACACGAAGGCGTCCACCACCTGGCTCATCGCACGCACATCGGCGAACGGCGTCGCGGGCGGAAGGTCGAGCACGACGAAATCGTAGCGCCGGCGCAATTCCTCGATCACCACAGCGAGACCGTCCGATGCGAGAAGCTCGTGCGGGTGATGCATGCGCCGCTGCGACGCGGCCGGCAGGAAGGACATCCGGGTCAGGGAATCGGTCCAGAGCGCGCCATCGAGCGCCCCCGGCATCCTGATGACATCGGCGAGGCCCTGCACGGCTTCCGGGCTCAGCATATAAGTCAGAGCCGGATAGCGCAAATCGCAATCCACCAGGACGCAGCGCTGGCCGGCATCGGCGATCAGTTCGGCAAAATTCACAGCGACAAAGCTCTTGCCCTCTCCGGCCTTGGTCGAGCAGATGCCGATCACCTTGCCTTCACGCGCGCCGACCGGATTGGCGCTCGCCTCGAATTTGACGTGCCGCAGCGTCTCCGCGAAATGCGACAGCGGATTTTCGACCGCGTAACGCAACGAACCGAGGTCTTCACCGAGCAGCTGTTTTCCATAGGGGCCTGCATGAGGAAACCCATCGGCATGCAGGGTCCGGTAGGGCAGCTTCGGGTTGACGATTTTCGGCAGAACGCCCAGCACGCGGGCGCCCAGCGCATCTTCGACCTGCGATGGCGTGCGGAACGTCGTGTCCATCGCTTCGAGGCCGAGCGAGAAGATCAATCCCAGGATCAGGCCGAGAACCACGGCTCCGGCGGTGATCTTGGTGACCGAGGGCCAGCTCTTGTAACGCGGCGTCTTCGCAGCGGAGATGATCCGCGCCTCGGTCACCGGGAAGGATTGCGCCAGCTCCATGTATTTCTTCAGGAAATTCTCCTGAACCTCGCGTGACGTATGGACCGCGCTCTCCATCTCGCGAAGCTTGACCTGCGCCTGATTGGTCTGGCTGGTCTTCGAAACGATTTCGTCGAGACTCTTCTGCAGCGTGGTTTCGCGCAGCTTCGCGATCTCGTAGTCGCTCTTGTAGCTTTGGGCGATGCGCCGCAATTCGTCCTTGATGTTGTCGAGGAGCTGCTTCTTCTCGTTGCGCAGATTGACCGCCGCCATGTGGCCCGAGCCGTAGCGGGCCGACAATTCGGCTTCGCGCCGCGCCACTTCCAGAAACTGCTGTCGCAGGCGCACGATCACATCGTTGCGCAGCGACTCCGTCACCGTAGCGTCGCTCGCGTCGCCTTTCAGGATTTGCTCGACGCGATCCCACCGCGCCTTGGCTTCGGCGACCTGGGCGCGCGCAAGGATGATCTGGCTGCTGATTTCACCGATCTGCTGTTCGTTCAGCAGGCCACCCTTGCCGGTGCTGACAATGTTGTTCTCGAGCTTGAATTTCTGAACCGCCCTGTCGGACTCCGATGTCTGCTCGGACAACTGCTTGAGGCGGTCCTGCAACCACGACACGGCGTTCTCGCCCATCTCGCGCTTCGCATTATGGATGTCGCTCAGATAGGCCTCGGCAACGGCATTCGCGACGCGCGCCGCCGTGTCCGGGTTCTCGGACGTTGCGTTGATGTGGATCACGTTGGTCAGGCCGACGCGCCTGACATCGATGTGACCGTGCAGCCAGTCGACCAGGAATTCGTCATCGACGCCTTCCTCCTTCGTGATTTCGTGCGGCGCGACAATGGCGCTCACCGCATTCTTCAGCTTCGTCAGGAGGCCGGGCGATCTCCGAAGCACCGGATCGTTCGCCAGATCGATATCCTTTGCGGCCCGCTGCAGGACACGCTCCGATTTGATGATCTCGACCTGGCTGTCGATGGTGACGGAGACCGGCGAGTCGTTCGTTGGAGTCTGGTCGCGCAGTGACTTGATGGTGCTGTTGTCAACCAGCACGCTTGCGGTCGCGGTGTAGCGGGGCGTCGCAATCAAGGAATAGACGAAGCCGATCGCCACAAGAGCCGCGGTGACAGCGGCGATGATCGGGGCGCGCCGACGCAGAAATCTCAGGATGCCCTGAAGGTCGATCGAGTCTCCGCCGTCCGGAAGAGTTCCGTTCGGTTCCGCCATGTCCAGTCGTTTGAACGGGGCCGCGTTGAGCATGCGCCTGACCTGTCACATCGCGGCGAATTGCCGCGAAACGTCGCCGGATCCAGAAAACGGCCATCCAGCAAAGGCCTGCCCCCGCCAGCCGGATTATGGCATCGCCCCCCGCCACGCAAGTAAACAGACCCTTAATGCTTAACCGGCGAGACTCGCGTGCCTCGGGCGTCCTGTCGCTCCCGCGCGCTGACGCGCCTTCCGGCCGTGGCGGCCGCTAAAATTCGAAAGGGATTGGTAACCCTTAGCCCCGCTGCTTAAAGCTCCATTAACCATAAAATCCGAATGATCGCCCGGTGGTGCGCATGGCAAACCGGGTTCAATGAAGATTTACGAGTGCCGCATTGTGGGTCTGCGCGGCTTGTTGCACCTCGATGGCGCAGGGGGCCTCGAGTCCGGCCGTCCGCGCTTGCGCGCCGCCAGACGATGGCTGGCGATGGCGCTCCTGCTTTGCGCGCCGCTTCTCACCACCGGCTGCGGCCTGTTTCCGGCTTCGGGGCCGTACAGCCCGCAGATCATGGCCTACAATGGCGGGCCGGATGCGCAATACGAACTGGTTCCGTTGTCACCCGGGGTCGCGACGGTTCTCTCGCGCCGCGGCGGGCTCAAGGCGGTAGGGTCATTCTCCGACAGACCGCCCGCGCCCGACATCCGGCTCGGGGTTGGCGACGTTGTCTCGGTCACCGTGTTTGAAGCGCAGGCCGGCGGCCTTTTCATCCCGCTGCAGGCGGCGTCGCGCCCCGGCAATTTCGTGCAGATTCCGAACCAGACGGTCGACCGGGCGGGAAATATCACCGTGCCTTATGCGGGACAGGTCCGCGCGGCGGGGCGCACGGTTCCCGAGGTCCAGAACGACATCGTCGCGAAGTTGCGCAATCGCGCGATCGAACCGCAAGTCGTCATTTCGATCGCGGAACAGCGCTCGAACCTCGTCAGCGTCATGGGCGATGTGAACAATCCGGTGAAATTCGCGCTGTCCTTGCCCGGCGAGCGCATCCTGGATTCGATTGCCCGCGCGGGCGGACCCAAAAGCCAAGGCTGGCAAACCTTCGTGACGCTGCAACGGCGCGGGCACAAGCAGACCGTCGGATTCAACCGGCTGATCTCGGAGCCCGAGAACAACATCAATGTGCAGCCAGGCGATACGATCTACGTCTTCAGCGAACAGCAGACCTTCCTTGCGTTCGGCGCCACTGGACAGCAAGGCCAGTTCAACTTCGATCAGGACCGGCTGTCGCTTGCGGAAGCCGTCGCCAAGGCCGGCGGTCTGATCGATCAACAAGCCGACCCGCGAACCGTCTTCATCTATCGCGTCGAACCAATCGACATCCTCGCCGAGATGGGCGTCGATGTGAGCCGATGGGGGAATACCCGCCACGTCCCGGTCATCTATTGGGCGAATTTCGGCGACCCGGCCGGCTATTTTCTCGCGACGCAGACGCCGATTCAGAACAAGGACGTCATTTACATTTCGAATGCGGCGACGGTCGACTTCACCAAGTTCCTGCAATTCGTACGCGACATAACCGCGACCGCGCAGGATCACTTCACGCTCAGGAACACGATCAACATCAAATCGTCCAACTGAGCCGAGGCTGTTTCGCGTTAGGACATCCGGAACAGACGCGAGCGTTCGAAGGCGCTCGGGTTAACCAAACCGGTCCTGTCGCACTTTTCAAAAACGCTGAAAGCACGGGCCGCGGCGACGTCCACAGCGACGCAGCGGCACGCCGCATGCTGATGGCCCTGCGCTTGCTCACTTGTCCTCGGAAGCGGGGCGGTTCGCACGAACCGCCTCTTTTTGAAACAAGTGACGGTCGTTGCAGTGACTCATATCTTATTGGATCGGACTACGCGGGCCGGCGCCTCGATCCTGGTGCGTCCATCCCTGCGCCGTTTCGGCCTTGCCGTGATCGCCGCAGCCGCGGACGCAGCCGCGGTCATCCTGGTCTCCGTAGGGACCGGCATTCTCTATCACCAGCTTGCCTATGACGACATCGGACCCGTCACCGACTACGTGAAGGTCGGACTGATGGCGGCTCTGCTCTATCTGATCCCGTGCATTTACCGCGATGAGTATCAGGCGATCAGGAGCGCACAATTCGATTTGCGTCCCGCCCAGCTCGCGCGCTACTGGACTCTCGCCTTTATCTGCCTCGTCATCATCGGATTCCTGTCGAAGACCAGCGTGCTCTATTCGCGCGGGTGGCTCGTGCTGTTCTACGGCTTCGGGCTGTTCGCCCTGCTCAGCGTCTACGCGCTGCGCATCATCGGCCTCGATGCCGCAAACCGCGTGGGCCTGATTGCCGGACAGCGGCTGTTCCTGGTCGGCGGTGAAGAGGACATCCACGATTTCACGCAGCGATATAACCTCTTCAACCTCGGCTGCCGCGTTGTCGGCACCGCCTACCTGCCTTCCGCGTTCGATCCTGCGGACCAAGGCTCGCGCGCTCGACCGCTGAACGTCGCGCTCGATCGTGCGGTGGCCAAGGCCCGCGCGCTCGCGCCGGACAACATATTGCTGATCGCGCCGTGGTCGAAGCAGACCATGATCGAGCGCTGCATCGAGGCGTTCATGACCTTGCCGTGCTCGATCAGCCTCGCACCCGAGCGCATTCTCGAGCGTTTCGATCACATCTCGATCGAGAAGCTCGGTCCGATCGCCAGCCTCCATCTGCTGCATCCGCCGATGTCGGCGGCATCGACGGTCATCAAGCGGGCCTTCGACCTCGTGCTCGGAACCGCCTTGCTGATCATGTTGATGCCGCTCTTTGTGATCGTCGCCGTTCTGATCAAGCTCGACAGTCCGGGGCCCGTGCTGTTCAGGCAGCAGCGTTACGGCTTCAACCAGGAATCCTTCTGGATCTACAAGTTCCGCACGATGACCACGCTCGAGAACGGCCCGGCCGTGCGGCAGGCGGCCCGCGATGACCATCGGGTGACACGGATCGGCCGCTTCATGCGGCGCTGGAGCATCGACGAACTGCCGCAGATCATCAATGTTCTGAAGGGCGACATGTCACTCGTCGGCCCCCGCCCTCACGCTGTTGCGCACGATCTGGCCTGGGGCGAAAAGATCGCGCTCTATGCGCGCCGGCATAACGTCAAGCCGGGCATCACCGGATGGGCGCAGATCAACGGCTTCCGCGGCGGCATCGACGCCGACGAGCAGCTTCGCGGCCGCATCCTGTGCGACCTCTATTACATCGACAATTGGTCGATCTGGTTCGACGTGAAGATCCTGTTCGCCACCGCCTTTTCGCGACGCGCCCATATCAACGCCTATTAACCATTTGCCGATGGAGCCCGCGGCAATCGCTGCGGAACATTACGCAAGCGTCATTTACGCTAGCGACAATTTGATAACCCGAGGCGCAGCGTTGCGCGTATGGTCGCTCCACACAACGAGATCGACCGATGTCAAACCGTTTGCGAGCGAGCTCGGCCACGCGCATCCCGTCTTTGAAGACGGGCGAGCGTGATTTCGGACGCGTTCAAACGCCGCCAGACATTGTCATCAAATCGCCACCGCTGCTTGCCGGAACGCCGATCGCGGGCGACGCGCATGCGGCGATGGACGAGATCAGGACAAAGCCTTCCCGCGCAATGTGGCTGCTGGCCGGATGGCTCACGGTGTCGGGCATCATGATCGCAATCGCGATCGCAGTGATCGTCAAATATTTCTGAGCCCGCGCATCGTCAGCCGCTGCCCGCTTATCGCATCGTTAAGAAATCGTTAACGTCCGCGCCGCGTGGTGACGCTGAGCCCGTCACCGAACGCGGCCGCGCTCGATCCGCGGCAAGCCGTCCAGGCAGTCGGATCGGCCCCACAAGCCTGATTTCCAAACAAAATTAACCCGCCTTAACGCGTTCTTTACCATAAGCGCAAAAAGCTGTGCGCAGGCAGCCCTCGGTCCCGGCGCAAGCACGCTTTGGCTTGTCGCGCGCGGGCCGCCGGGCAAACGAGTCAAGCGGGTCGAAACTCATGAGCAGGCGCGGGTGGACCAGAGATCATTACGCGCATCCCGGATGGCGCGCTCCGGTCACATACCCCGTCATGCCAGATCATCAGAATGGTCGTGCGCCCCGCTGGACCATGCCGCCGGCGCAGCCGTTCCACCCGCAAGCGATGCCGCAAAACGCGATGCCGCCGAACGCGTCGCCTCACCCGGCTGCATCGCAAGGACACCTTCATCCGCATTTCGGACCAGCCCTCACGGGCCCCGCGAGGCCTGACGCTCATCCAGTCCGAGAACCCGGCCCGCATCGGATGGAGCAACCTCCCGCTTTCTCTCCGCCGCCGCATGCGAGCGGATCGTCCCATCACCCCAATCCGGCCGGGCTCTGGTGGCTGCGGCCCGGCGCGCATGCCCCGCAGCGTCCGGACCCGGTCGCGTCGCACACCGCTGAGATCGAAGGACCGTTGCACGCCCTCATTCGGGGGATGGAAGCGCTGCGCGGAGAAGCTGCCGGATTCCCTCAAGAACGACGCAAACCGACACGGCAAAATCTCGAGGAGATCGTCGCGCCGCTGATGCAGGTGGTGCCGCTCAAGACCATCGAGACCCTTGAAGCCGACGTCCAGGCGCTGAAAGACAAACTCGATGCCAGCCGCAGGGCCGGTCTCGACCCGCGTGCGCTCGCGCCGATCGAGCAGGGCTTCCGGGACATTCGCGTCGTCCTCGACGATTTGAAGCCGGCGGAGAGCCTGGCGACATTTCGCGCCGCGATTGACGTTTTGGCGGAACGCCTCGACCAGGCTGACGCCCGGCAGCCCCGCTCGATCGCCGCAGAGATCGAGAATGCCATCGGCGCGCTGCGCGACATCGCCCGATTGGCCGATGCCAAGGACATGCTGGGCGCCCTCGCTGAAGAGGTGCGCGGCCTTTCGGCGAAGCTCCATCGCATGACGACGGTCCAAGCCGCCCAGCCGGCCGAACCCGCTCCGGCCCCCGCGGAGCCCGTAGCGTTTTCGATCGAGCGGAGCTTGCAGGACATCAACCGAAGGCTGGATGCCCTGCAAAAGCAGGGATTGCGGACACCCGACGAAAATCCGCAAGCCCAGTCTCCTGGCAATCCCCCGGCTCAATCGTCCGGCAACAAGACCGAGCAGGACGCGCTTGAGACGGCGCACGCCACACTCTCGCAACTGGTCAACCAACTTGCAGAGAATCTGAAAGCCGCGCGCGACATCAAGCCCGCACCCACAGATCACATGAGCCTGTCGGGAGGCCGCGAGGATAACTCGCGTTACCTGTACGATGTCGCGAATGAGTACGATCCCGAATTCGCAGGCAAGATGCGCCTGCGAAGCGTCGCGGCACACGATTCAGTTTCCGCGCATATCGAACCGAATCTGCCAGGCCGCACGATCGTTATTCCGGTCAAGCCGCTGATGTTCGGTGCGCTCGTCATCATCCTTGCGGTTGTTGCGGCGCGCGTGTCGATGCAAGTGACGGACCTTCCGCTCCCGGTCATCGCCAAGGCGAATACGGTGGCGACGGTCGCGCCACAGCCGCGCGCGATCGGGAGCGACCGCGCCGATGTCGAAGTGCCGGATCTTATCCGCTCGCAAGCGCCGGATCATGCAATGGCGTCGCCGGAGCGCCTCCAGCAATCCGCGCTCGCGATTGGCGATCAGGAGAATACCGGCACAATAGGCCGTCCGGTGACCGTGCCGGCAGGCTCGCCCGACGCCGCGAGCGAGCCGACGATGCCATTGCCGACCACCCTTCCCGCGGGACTTCGATCCGAAGCGCTGAAGGGAAAGGCGGCCGCGGAATACGAAGTCGGTGTCCGACTGGTCGAGGGCAAGTCCGTCGGCGTCAATGTCGAGGAAGGCGCACGCTGGCTGAAGCGCGCGGCAAAGGCCGGGGTCATACCGGCGCATCTGTGGCTCGGCAGCCTGTACGAGAAGGGTCACGGAATCGAGAAGGACCTCAATCTCGCCCGCAAGCACTACCTCGCAGCCGCCGAGAAGGGCAACGCGAAGGCGATGCATAATCTCGCCGTGCTTCATGCCGAGGGCGTTGACGGCCGGCGCGATTACAAGACGGCCGTTCGCTGGTTCCAGCGCGCCGCCGAGCGCGGCATCGCCGACAGCCAGTACAACTACGCCATTCTGTTGATGCGCGGGATCGGTGTCGATCAGAACCACCAGGAGGCCTACAAGTGGTTTGCACTCGCAGCGCTCCAGGGCGACCGCGAGGCCGCGCGGCATCGCGACGAGATCGGCCGCAAGCTTGAACCGGGCGCGGTCGCGGCCGCGCAGGCTGCGGTCCGGTCTTTCACGCCGCAGTCGCAACCGACTGAAGCCGTGAGTGTGGCGGCGCCGGCCGGCGGCTGGGAGCGAACGTCGGATGAGAGCCGGAAGACCCGATCGGGCATTTTCGCACGCGGCGCGTCCTGACCTCGTTTGTTGTGATGCCCGCGAAAGCGGGGCATCCAGTAAACTGCTGAAGCGGTTGTGTTGACTGGATCGCCCGCTTTTGCGGACGATGACAAAAGAGAGCGCCGTTGCTTCTGCGATTTAAAGCGCTCTAAGCCCGAAGAGAGAGATAATCGCGTAGAGCGGGTCGCCGCTGATCGTCGGCAGCGACTTAATTCTCAGAACTTTTCTCCGAAATAGGGCCTGCCCCAATCGAAGATATAGTTGAATCCCAAGCGGCCGGTGCCGAAGCTGAGATCGGCATTGACGCCGCCGGGCACGGCCGCGCTGAGATAATTCGCCGAGCCAAGACCGTTGTAGAGATATTCGAGCTTCATCGTCCAACGCCGGGACAGCGCCCATTCAAATCCGACGCCGACCGAATAGCCGACATGCGTATTCGCCGATGACGTGATCAACGTGAGGAAATCCGGATCGGCATAGAGGCTGAGATCGTTGTGCGCCCATGCCACGCCGCCGGCGCCGTAGATCATCGCGCGATCGATCGCGTAGCCAACGCGAACCCGCGCGGTGCCAAACGAGTCGACCTTGTTGTAGGCGCTTGCAAACGGATAGCCGTTGATTGCGCCGATAGCGCGATTGATGCTTCCGAAGGCGGCGTCGAGTTCGACGCCGAGCACCCAGGGCGATCGTTCGGCTTGCCAGTTGAACCCGATCTGCCCGCCGCCGAACCATCCATGAATGTTGGAGCCGTGCGGATTGACGTCGATCGAGCCGTAGCCGTATCCGCCCTGGCCTCCGACATAGAAGCCGGTCCAGTTGTAAAACGAAGGCGGCGCCGCGAGGGGATATTGATAAGGCGGCATGTCGGCGGCAGCCGCGGGATCGGTCACGCTCGCACAAGCGATCGCCGCGCCCAGCAAGCCACCAACGATACGCCGCATCGCAAGCTCCCAGAGTTCGGGCGTGGTGCTGCCGGTCTCGCGATTGGCGCTTCAGGCGCGCACCAGCGCAATCATGCTTAATGAATCGATAACGCCGTATGGTTTACGGACCGTAAATCGGACCCGCCGGGGGCGGGCGCGCTGCCTTCACGGAACTCGGGCTCGCCCAACATCACCATGCCCCTTCACACGGCATTGCCGCGCGGGCGCGGCATGCGCTATGGAGGGGGCCGAAACGCACCCGTAGCTCAGCTGGATAGAGCGTTGCCCTCCGAAGGCAAAGGTCACACGTTCGAATCGTGTCGGGTGCGCCAATTAAATCAATGACTTAGATGCCTCTACCCGCGTGCTGCACCGGATCTTGCGGCCGCGTGAGGCCAAGGGCCGGCGCATGAAGGTTCCGGACGCTTCGCATCCCATCACGATTTCGCCTGCGGCGCATCGAGTGCGCGTCATCCATGCCGGGCGAGTCGTCGCCGATTCGCGCCGGGCGCTTGCGCTCAAGGAAGCCTCCTACCCGACCGTCCATTATCTGCCGCGCGAGGATGTCGACATGAATGTCCTGGCGCGGACACCTCACGTGACCCATTGCCCGTACAAGGGTGACGCCGCCTATTACTCGATCGCGATCGACGGACGGAACTCGGCCAACGCAGTCTGGACCTACGAGGAGCCCTTCGCCGCAGTGGGCAAGATCGCGGGCTACCTCGCCTTCTATCCGCAGCGCGTGGATACAATCGAGCTTCTGCCGCTCGCCGATTGAGCCATCACGCCGATCGCCCGACCGGATAGCGGCATTCTCAGCCGTGACGGATGCAATCGCAGCGGGCGGCGTCTATAACTCTTCCACTGCCGGACAACGGGGCGCCGTGGACAGCGGATGAAGTCGAAAATCGCACAAGGCGTCGCCGCACTGATGGCCTTGGGCGCAGTCGGCACATCCTCCGCATCCGCACAGGTCCGGATCGACGCTCAATATGCGCTGACCATGGCCGGGGTCGCGATCGGCAAGCTGACCTGGCAGACGCGCCTCAGCCCGTCGGATTACGCGATCGTCGCCAACGGCCGGATCACCGGCTTTCTCAGCCTTCTGGTCAGCGGCGAGGGCAAGGTCAGCGTGATCGGGCAGATTCGGGACGGTCGCCCGCAGCCGGACAGCTTTGTCTCGATGGTGGTGCGCGAAGACGAAAAGGTGAATGTCCGGATCGGCTTCGAAGGATCGCGCGTCCGCGAATTGCAGGTGGAAGAGCCGCCGCTCGAATCCGATCGCGTTCCCATTCCCGAGGCACACAAGGTCGGCGTGATCGATCCGCTGTCGGCCTTCCTGATTCCAGGCGGCGACGACCCCATGGCGGCCGAGGGATGCATGCGCACGCTGGCGATGTTCGACGGCCGGCGCCGCTACGACCTCGCGCTCGCGTTCAAGCGTACCGACCACATCAAGGGCGACAATGGCGCGCGCAAGATGGCGCTGGTCTGTTCGATCAAGTTCACGCCGATGTCGGGCCATCGTTCGTCCAGCCAGCTCGTCAAATTCCTGGCGGAAGGCCGCGACATCGAAGTGTGGCTGGTACCGGTGATAGGAACGCGCCTCCTCGCACCGGTGAGGCTTTCGGTGGCGAGCCTCCTCGGCAACATGGTGCTCCAGGCCACCCAGTTCGAAACGACCGCGCTCACAGGCGCCGCACGTTAACGCGCGCGCTCGCGTGCGCGGCCGGCATGCTCAGTGCATGCGCGGCGTCTTGAGGAATGTGTTGCGGTCGGCCGACGTCACCGTGACGTCAAGGGTACGCCGATGGCGCGCGAGCGTCAGCGTGACATCGACGCCGGCATTTCCGGTGGCCCAGATGTTGCGAAACAGATCGGCGAGGCTTTCAACGCTCACTCCGTTGACGGCCACCACGATGTCGCCGCTCTCGACCTTGGCGCGCTGCGCCGGACCGCGATTGGCGAGCGCCATCACCACAAGCTTTCCGTCGGTATCGGCGACATACATCCCGAGCCAGGGCCGCGCCGGCCCCTTGCGTCCGCCGCTGACGAGCATGTCATCGAAAATCGGCTTCAGGAGGTTGATCGGGACCATCATGTTGATGTCGCGGCCCTCATTGGCCTCAAGCTGCAACGAACCGATGCCCAGCAATTCGCCGCTCGCTCCGATCAAGGCGGTGCCGCCCCAATTGGGATGCGCCGGCGCGGTGAAGATGGCCTCGTCCAGCACATATTCCCAATAACCGGCGAATTCCTGCTTTCCGACAACTTGCGCAACGATTGATCGCTTGCATCCGCCTGATCCGGCCACGACCACCTTGTCGCCAAGCGAGACTGCGTCCGAGTCCCCGAGCGGCAGGACCGGAAGGTCGACACGGCCCAATGCCTGGACGAGGCCGAGGCCTGTGACCTGGTCGATGGCGATGACGGTGCCTGCCAGCGGCTGGCGATCCGCAGGATGCAGCCAAATCTGGTCGGCTTCGCTGATCAGGTATCCGATCGTGAGAAACAGCCCGCCCTCGCGGATATGCACCGCGTGCCCCGCGCGCTCGGTACCCAGCACCTCTGCGGTGAAGGCGTCCCCCGGGACGGCGGCTCTCAGCCCCACCACGGCTTGCAAGGCACGATTGAGATCATACGCATAATCGCCCGGTCGCGGTTGCGCCGGCGACTGCACATTTCGGTCGTCCGTCGACGGCATTCGTCGCTCTCTCCTCACGCTCCCCCAGGATCACCTTTTGGCGCGACGTCGCCGGTCGGTCCCCGCATCGCCCGGCCTCGAGCAGGCCAAATCGTCAAACAACAGATGATCGCGGGTTATTCCCGGAACTGCCGGATGCGGGCGCTGTCGACCTTTGTCTAATGCGCGACGATGGCCTCTGACCGCTTCCCCGCCAGGTAATCGGCGAAGATCACGAATTCGTTCGGGATCGAGGACCTTTACCACGCCTTCATGCTGCCCAATCTATCTCTCATGGAGTAACGAGAATTCCGATGGGGGACTTCAGCGAGATGCGGCGACTGGTTCTGGTGTCATCGCTTGCGGCGTTCGGCCTTGCCGTGGCTGAACCTGCGGCAGCGCAATATTCCTATCCGGCCGGTCCAAACCGTGGCGTGATCGCGGCGGAGCCCGACGACGATGAGGTGCTGCCACCGGGTCAGGTTTCGCGCCGGGCGTCGGATCCGGCAATCGACAGCCAGTCCCTGCCCCCACTCACCGGCCGCGGCACCTATCCTTACGATCTGCATCCCCGCGTCAGCGCGCCGTCCGGGGCTTTGCCGCCCCCGCCGGACCGGCCCTATGTCGGATCAGCGCCAGGCCAGGGACCAGCCTATAACGAGCCCCCGAGCAATTATGCCTCGCCGCCGCCCGGGACGTATGCCCCACCGCCGCCCGGACCCTACGCCTCGCAGCCGCATCCGGGTTACCCGGCCGCACCGGGATATGGCGCAGCCCCCCAGGGCGCGGCACCGTACAATCCTCCCTATGGGCCTCCCTATGGCGTCCGGCAGGACGATGCCGGCATCCCGCGCCCGCCGGTCTCGATCGAGAGCGGCCGCCCCGGCATTCCGGGCACCACCGGCTCCATCCCGCAGGTGACAATCGCCGCGCTGCCGCCGGAAGATCAGCCCGAGGTCGGCAAGCCCAAGGAATTGCCGCCGCAATTCAGGCGGCAGGTGGTCAACTATCAGACCAAGCATCCGGCCGGCACGATCATCATCGATACGCCGAGCACGTTTCTCTACTACGTGAACGGAGATGGCACGGCGATCCGCTACGGCATCGGCGTCGGACGCGAGGGCTTCACATGGTCGGGGACCGAGAAGATCACCCGCATGGCCGAGTGGCCCGATTGGCATCCGCCGGCGGAGATGATCGAACGGCAGCCCTACCTGCCCCGCTTCATGGCGGGCGGCGAGAGCAATCCGATGGGCGCGCGCGCATTGTATCTCGGCAAGACCGTCTACCGCGTACACGGCACGAACCAGCCCTCGACAATCGGTCAATTCGTGTCGTCCGGATGCATCCGCATGCTCAATGAGGATGTGATGGATCTCTACTCGCGCGTAAAGGTCGGCACGAAGGTCGTCGTGCTCGGCGACGGCAAGGAAGCCAGGAACACAGCGCGCTAGCCTACGCAGCGCGCGATCCAGCGACGATAGCAGCCCGCCCTGAATGATGGCGGGCTGACGCACCTGCAATTACCCCGAACATCACCGCTTAATTCGCATGACGGACTCATGCGAATCAGAAAAGATTCGGCGGATGAGGTCGGCCGTTTGTCGCTGCGACGGCTATCGCGGTCATGGTCATGATGCGGTGCAGTGGCCGCCATGCGGGTCTCCCACCTCTGGCGTAATCGCGTGACCGTTCCGGTTCAGGTGAACCGAAAAAAGCTCCTAATGCTGGGTTAGCAAATGCTTCCCGATCTTCGGATCGTCATCGTTGCTGTTCTGTCGACGTTCGTCCTCACAGTTGGCGTAGGCTTCTACGCCTCCTCGCGCATGATTCAGGAGCCGAAGGCGCGTCCGGATCTGCTCGCTGCCGCTGAGGAGACGCCGGTCAACCGCATCGCACTGAGCTGGCCGGAGCCGATCCAGCAGTCCGAACCGTTGGCGCTCGATTTCGCGGTGACTGCGCGAGCGCTGCGCAATCCGGTGCGCGATGTCACGGATGACGCGCCGGCCGCCGAAGCAACCCGAAATCCTGTCCGCACCACGGCACAGGATGCCGGACGGCCCAACGCCGATGACCGCTCCGCCGCGGCTGCGGCGGTAAAGACCGTTTCCGCTCCCGCGCCAATCGAGACTGCGCCGCCGTCACCGCCCGCGCCGACCGTCGAAGCTGCGTCTGTTGTGCAACCAGCTCCGGCCGCGCAGTCTGCTCCGACGGAGCAGCCGGCTCCGACCTCTCCTGTTCCGGTCGCACAGCCCGCTCAGACGGTGAAACCCGCGCCGGTGGCGCAGGCAATCCCCAATCCAGAACCCGAGATCAAAGTCGCGGTTCAATATCCCCCGCTTGTTCAACTTCCGCCGGAATTGCAAACGCCGCCGGCTCCCGCCGCGGCGTCGCCGGGCGCGGCTCCTGTCGTTGAAGCGCCGACGTCAACTGCGTCCATCAAGCCGGCTCAATCCGAAACCGCGCCTGACCGCGACGTCGATCAGCCAGCAATAGCGCCTTCAAATCCGGTGATCGCGAGCAAGCCGGACGCTGCGGACGATGCGATCGAGGATGAGGAGGCCCTTGGATCGGTGCCAACGCCGGAACCCGGCTCGGAAGCGAAAGCGAAAAAGGCCTCTTCGAAGAAAGCCGCCAGGAAGGCGGCTGCCAAGAAAGCTGCGGCGGCCAAGAAAGCCGCGGCGGCCAGGAGAGCACAACGCGGGGTCCGCGTCAGGCGGGCGGCGCAGGCGCCCATCAACCCCTTCCGTCTCCTCGGTGCAGCGCTTCGATAATTGAAGCGGGATTGCCGCATGGCCGCCCTGCTGCCGAAGGGTGGCGCTTTGTGCGATTTGGCTTACATCGGCTCATAATCATTTGAGCCATGCCGCATGATCCCGCTCTCCATCCTTGATCTGTCTCCGGTCCCGGCCGGTGGCTCCGCCGCTCAATCGCTCCGCGACAGCATTGATCTCGCGCGGCACGCCGACACTCTCGCCTTTCATCGCTATTGGCTCGCCGAGCACCACAATCTTCCGAACATCGCGAGTTCGGCACCCGACATCATGATCGGGCAGATTGCCGCGGCGACACGGCATATGCGGATCGGATCGGGCGGCGTGATGCTGCCGAACCACGCGCCGCTGACCGTCGCCGAGCGATTCAAGGTGCTGGAAGCGCTGTTTCCCGGACGGATCGATCTCGGACTCGGCCGCGCGCCCGGCACCGATCACATCACCTCGGTCGCCTTGCGCCGGCGTCAGGATGTTCGCGACGAGGACGACTTCCTCGATCGCTTCCAGGAATTGCTGCTTCTGGAGAACAACGGCTATCCGAAGGATCATCCGTTCAGCAGCGTGCACGCGATGCCGAACGACGTTGCGCTGCCGCCGATCTTCCTGCTCGGTTCGAGCAATTACAGCGCGCAGCTCGCCGCGCAGATCGGCGCCGGTTTCGCTTTCGCGCACCACTTTGCCGGATACGACGCCGCGGCCGCGATGCGGCAATACCGTGAGAAGTTCCAGCCCTCGCAACATCTTCAGCAGCCGCTTGCGATCCTGGCCACCGCCGCGGTCGTCGCAGACACCGCCGAGGAAGCCGAACGGCTTGCATCGACAATTGATTTAAATTTCGTGCGCCGCGCGAAGGGCGTCTATGCCCCGCTGGAGAGTCCCGAAGTGGCGCTCGCTTACGACTACACGCCGATCGACCGCGAACGGATTGCGAAAAATCGCGAACGTCTCGCCGTCGGCGATCCGGCCATGGTGAAGAGCCGGCTTGAGTCGCTCGCCGCGGAAACGCAGGCCGACGAAATCATGATCACCACAATGGTCTACGACCATACCGCGCGGAAGCGCTCATATGCCCTGCTCGCGAAGGCGTTTTCTCTCACGCCGCCTCATGCTATGCCCCAGCCGCAAACGGCGTGACCGCATAGGGAGTAACCGCTTTGGGCAAGCATTTTTCGCTCACCACCACCGACAATCACACGCTCGCGGCGTATCGCGCGGATCCGTCCGGCAAGCCAAAAGGCGCGATGATCGTCGCGCAGGAGATTTTCGGCGTCAACAATCACATCCGCAATGTCTGCGACCGGCTCGCGGCGGCGGGCTATGTGGCCGTCGCGCCCGCCTTGTTCGATCGCTTCGTGCGCAATTTCGAGAGCGGCTATTCGGCGGAAGAAGTCGCACATGCGCGCTCGCATCTCGGCAAGATCGACTGGGACAAGATGCTGCTCGACGTTGCAGCCGGCATCGACGAGGTGAAATCCGTCGGCCCGGTCGGTGTCATCGGCTTTTGCATGGGCGGAACCATCGCGTTCCTTGCCGCAACCCGTCTCAGCGGCGTGAAGGCGGCTGTTGCGTATTATGGCGGACAGATCGTCAAATTCGCCGACGAGAAGGCGAAGTGCCCGGTCCAGATGCATTTCGGCGAGGAAGATCCGCACATCCCGATGTCGGATGTCGCGATCATCAAGGAAAAGCAGCCGGACGCCGAGGTCTACACCTATGCCGCCGGACATGGCTTCTATTGCGACGAGCGCGGCAGCTTCCATGATGCGAGCGCGAAGCTCGCCTGGCAGCGCACGCTCGACTTCTTAGGCAAGCACCTGAAATAGCCGTCTTCGCGGCGGCCTTCGTTCGTCTGATCAAGGAAAGGATCGTTTTGATGAAAGCGAAGTCTGCCTTGCGTTATCTGCCGTTCGTCGCCTCTGCCGCACTGGTTTTTGCCGCAACATCCGCCTTCGCCCAGACGGTGCCGAATCTCGTCGGCACCTGGAAGGGTAAGCCCGAAGCCGTTTTCGTCGGCCCCAATCCGCATCGTCCGTCCGACGGCACCGTTCCGGGTTTCGGCGGCGAGATGGAACTCACTTTCGTGTTCAAGCAGCAGCAGGACACGCGCTTTGCCGGTGAGTTCCTGGGCAAGTTCACCGAAACCGTGATCGGCACATTGCGGCCGCCGGCATTCCAAAGCGGCATCATGCTCGACAATGACGGCGAGTATGACTTCACGCTGCGCAATGCGACGACCATGGACGTGTGCTATCGCCACAACAACACCAGCAGCAAGGTCGTCGCCTGCTGGACGATGCAGAAACAGCCGTAATCCTGCGGCCGTTGCCTGCCTCAGCTGAACGCGACATGCGGGCGTCCCGCACGTCGTTCAGCCGGTGCTGCGAAAAGTCGCGAAGATCAGAACCAGCGCTCGCACACCGTGATGGTGTCGCCCGGCCGCAACGGGAAATCGGGCGGCACGGACTGGCGCATCACTTCGCCGTTGAAATTACGGGCGAGGACGATGTCGCGCTTGTTCGCGCGCGGCGCGAAGCCGCCGGCAATCGCGATAGCGGCTTCCACCGTCATGTTCGGGACATACGGATATTGGCCCGGCGCGTTCACCTCCCCGAGGATGAAGAACGGGCGATAGACCTCGACCTCGACCGAGACATGCGGATTGCGGATGTAGCCGTTGCGGAGCCGCTCGGCGATGGCGCGCGCGACCTGCGCGGTGGTGAGCCCGCGCACCGGCACGGTCCCGATCAGGGTCAACGAGATATTCCCGCTGGCATCGACGATGTAGGAATTGGTCAGACCTTCCTGGCCGAAGACCTGCACCCGCAACCGGTCCCCGGCGTCCAGCTGATAGGGCGCGTCATGGCCAGTGAGTGCCGTCGGTGCGTAGGGCGCGGCGACAACCGGCTGCAAGGCAGCGGTTTCCACCGCGACCGGCGCGACCGCAGCCTGATTGTGCACGCAGGCGGGCAAAGCCAGCGCGACAAGCAACACGATCAGGCGTCGGAGCGTGGCGGCCTTGGGCCCCATGGGCGAATCCGGGCGGTAAAATCCGAGCCCAATTAACCCGTTGTATGGTTAACAAACCCTCACCACGGCGCGCCCTCTATGGAAACGTTGCCGGAGGCCGAAGCGCGTCCTTGAATGGAAGAGGGGCGAAGACCGCCGCCCCCCTCGATCTCATTGGCCGATCAGGCCGCGACGCCCGTTCCGATCGGGCAGCTGACCCCGGTGCCCCCGAGCCCACAATAGCCGAACGGATTCTTCGCCAGATATTGCTGGTGATAGTCCTCGGCAAAGTAGAATTCCGGCGCGTCGACAATCTCGGTCGTGATGGCACCGTAGCGCTTGTCCGCAAGCGCCTTGGCGTACATGGCCTTCGACTCTTCCGCCGCCTTGCGCTGTGCATCGTCGAAGACGTAGATGCCCGAGCGATATTGCGTCCCGATATCGTTGCCCTGGCGCATGCCCTGGGTCGGATCGTGATTTTCCCAGAAGGTCTTCAGAAGCGCCTCGTAAGAGATTTTCTTCGGGTCGAAGACCACCAGCACCACCTCGTTATGTCCGGTGCGCCCCGAACAGACCTCCTCATAGGTCGGATTCGGCGTGTGACCTCCGGCGTAGCCGACTGCGGTCACAAAGACGCCGTCGCCGAGCTCCCAGAATTTCCGCTCGGCGCCCCAGAAACACCCCATGCCGAAAAGAGCCTTCTGCGCACCCGCGGGATACGGGCCCTTCAGGGGGTTGCCGTTGACGAAATGGGTGCTGGCGGTAGGGATCGGATTGCTGCGGCCCGGCAGCGCGTCGGCCTTGCTCGGGATGGTCAGAGACTTCTTGAACGTGAACATGGATGGGTCTCCTGATCTGGGCCCCAATATAATCATGATGCAAGCGCTCCGCATGCCCCCGGGCGTCACGGTCACGCACGCGTCATCTTCCCCTGAATGGATCAAGCCCCTATGCTGGCGATCGGATTCCGGCCGCGGCACCGGCATGAGAGAGGCTGTCATGAGGTTCAGTACAATCGCGCTCGCGCTCTTTGCGTGCGTTCTTTTCGCGGGCACGCTGTCGGCTCAGACGGGGTCGCCCCCGCCCTACGGCCCGCCGATCAGCCTTGAGGCGGCCAAGAAGATCGTCGCGGCGGCCGAGAGCGAGGCCACGCGCAACAATTGGCAGGTGGCGATCGCGGTGATCGACAGCGGCGGGCACCTCGTGATGATGGTGAAGCTCGACAACACCCAGCTCGTCTCGATCCGGGTTGCGGAGGCGAAGGCAAAGTCCGCGCTCGGCTTCCGCCTGCCGACCAAGCTGCTCGAGGACGCGGTCGCCGCTGGCGGCGCCGGCACCCGGCTGCTCGCCGTCCAGGACATCGCACCGTTCGAGGGCGGGTTCCCGATCATCGAGGATGGCAAGATCATTGGCGCGATCGGAGTCGCCGGCGTGCTGTCCGCACAGGACGCCCAGGTCGCCAAGGCCGGGCTGGCCGCGCTCGAAAATCCGAGCCGCTAGCGGGATCGGCTCAGCGCGCGTAGCCGATCAGCGGCTTGGGCTTGCGGCCGAGCAGGATCAGGACGATTCCGACGATGCCGAAAATCAGCCAGGCCGGCTGGTCCAGCACCGTCGTAATGGCCGGGTCCCAGGCCGCTGCGGGAAGGCTCGCCTGCACCTTGGCCTGTGCGGCCTGCAGGCTGGTCGCATGGATATCGGTCCAGAGCTGACCGAGCTTGTAGATATAGACCCGGCTGTCGGCGATCGACTTCGCGCCATCGTAGACGAGAAGGATAAAACCAGCGGCGAGAAAGATCACGCCGATCAGTCGCAGCAGCGCACGGATCATACCCAGTCCCAGAATCGAAAGAATTTTCGGCGTACCCAGTCGATACCTGTCCAGACGGATTGGTTCAACCGCAATGGTCGCGATACGGACATGTTCGGTTCATCCTTGAGGCTCATAGCCGGGTTCCGCTAGGGTCGGCGAATGGGCCTCCGCCCAAAGTACGAGTGCAGGGAGTTGCAATGCCGGCCACGCCGCCCGGCCGTTCGAAACGGCCCCATTTCACCGATCAGGAAGCGCTGCTGTTCCATTCGGAGGGTCGGCCCGGGAAGCTCGAGGTCGTCGCCACCAAACCGATGGCGACCCAGCGCGACCTGTCGCTGGCCTATTCGCCGGGTGTCGCGGTGCCGGTGCTGGCGATCGCGGAGGATGAAAGCCGCGCCTTCGACTACACGACGAAGGGCAATTTCGTTGCCGTCATCACCAACGGCACCGCCATTCTCGGCCTCGGCAATCGCGGCGCGCTTGCCGCAAAGCCGGTGATGGAAGGCAAGGCGGTGCTGTTCAAGCGCTTCGCCGATGTCGATTCCATCGACCTCGAAGTATCGACCGAGGATCCCGAGGAATTCATCAATTGCGTGAAGCTGCTCGGCAAGGGCTGGGGCGGCATCAACCTCGAGGACATCAAGGCGCCGGAGTGTTTCATCATCGAGCAGAAGCTGCGCGAGTTGCTGGATATCCCGGTCTTCCACGATGACCAGCACGGCACGGCCATCATCGCAGCGGCCGGTCTTCTCAATGCGCTTCATCTCACCGGCCGCGACGTCAAGACCACAAAGCTCGTCTGCAACGGCGCGGGTGCGGCCGGCATCGCGTGCCTCGAACTCCTCGAAGCGATCGGCTTTCCGAAGGAAAACCTGATCCTCTGCGACACCAAGGGCGTGATCTATCAGGGCCGCACCGATGGCATGAACCAGTGGAAATCGGCGCACGCCGTGCAGACCAAGGCCCGCACGCTCGCCGAGGCGCTGGTCGGCGCCGACGTGTTCTTCGGCCTGTCGGCCAAGGGCGCGGTGACCACGGAGATGGTGAAGTCGATGGCGGACAAGCCGATCATCTTCGCCATGGCCAATCCGGATCCGGAAATCACCGCGGAGGAAGTCGCCGAAGTGCGCGACGACGCCATCATGGCGACCGGCCGCTCCGACTATCCGAACCAGATCAACAACGTCCTCGGCTTTCCTTACATCTTCCGGGGCGCGCTCGATGTTCGCGCCACCACCATCAACATGGAGATGAAGATCGCGGCCGCTCACGCCCTTGCGGAACTGGCGCGCGAGGACGTTCCCGATGAGGTCGCGGCGGCCTACGGCACGCGTCCGCGGTTTGGGCCCGAATACATCATCCCGGTGCCCTTCGATCCTCGTCTGATTTCGTTCGTGCCTCCCGCCGTCGCCAAAGCTGCGATGGACACCGGCGTTGCGCGCAAGCCGATCGTGGACATGGACGGTTATCGTCAGCAATTGCGGACCCGCCGCGATCCTGTCGCCGGCGTGTTGCAGCGGGTCTTTGACCGGCTCCGCCGCTCGCCCAAGCGGGTGGTCTTCGCCGAAGGCGAGGAGGAGCAAGTGATCCGGGGCGCTGCGAGCTTCGTCAATCAGGGGCTCGGCACCGCGCTCCTGGTCGGCCGCGAGGATCGCGTGCGCGCCGCGGCTGAAGAGCTCGGCGTAGAGATCGGCGGCAATCTCCAGATCGTCAACGCCGCATTGTCGCGACGCAATGCCGATTACGCGAGCTATCTGTACGAGCGGCTGCAGCGCAAAGGCTATCTGGTCCGCGACTGCCAGCGGCTGGTCAATACCGACCGCAACCACTTCGCGGCCTGCATGGTGGCGGCGGGTGATGCCGACGCGATGGTGACCGGCGTGACCCGCAATTTCTCGGTCGCGCTCGAAGACGTGCGGCGCTGTATCGATCCAAAACCAGGGCACCGCGTCATTGGCGTATCGCTGGTTCTCGCACCCCGAGGCCGCACCGTAATTGTCGCGGACACGGCGGTAACCGAGATGCCCGACGCGGCTGTTCTGGCCGATATCGCGGTCGAGGTCGCGGGCGTCGCGCGACGTCTTGGCTACGAGCCGCGCGTCGCCTTGCTTGCCTTTTCGACCTTCGGCCATCCGCCCGGCGAACGGTCGGCGCATGTTCAGGAAGCCGTACGCATCCTCGATCAACGCCGCGTCGATTTCGAATACGACGGCGAGATGGCGGCCGATGTCGCGATAAATCCGGACCTGCAGACTGCCTATCCGTTCTGTCGCTTGACCGGGCCGGCCAACGTGCTGGTGATGCCGGCCTTCCATTCCGCGTCGATCTCGACAAAGCTCCTGCAGGAACTCGGCGGCTCGACGGTGATCGGCCCTATTCTGGTCGGGCTCGACAGGCCGGTGCAGATCGTGCAACTCGGCGCGAAGGACACCAACCTCGTCAACATGGCGGCGCTGGCGGCCTACAATGTCGGCGGCTGATCGCCGACGCGCCGGCGCCACCTCAGTCGATGATTAAATCGCGGCCCGCCGCCTTCAGGGCGGCGAGGCCGTCCTTCATCTGCTGCAGCCTTTCGGGCGAATGAGCTTGCCAGTTGATGACTTCGCCGATGACGCGAAGCGGATCGCGGGACCGATAGGACAGCGTCGGATTTCCTGGAAACTTTTTGTCGGTCACGTTTGGATCGTCGAAGATCGGTCCGGTCGGTTCCACGACGTAAATCCGTTCGCGCCCGCTTCCGGCGGCTAACTCGGCGCCCCAGATCGCCGCATCCAGCGTCGCCGAACAATAGACCCACGACAGTGGCGCGACGTCGGTGAAGTTCGACTGGTAACCAACGGCGATCAAGTCGCCGGGTTTCAGGTCGGCGCGTGTTCCGTGGAAGAACGACTGCGCGAAAGTGCTGGCCCTAGCTGACATTGGAACGCCGCTCCATGGATGCAAACAGAGGGGCGCCTTCCTGCGACAACCACCCCGGATTGCGGCAAGCCCCGGTGTTGGATAGACAATGACCGGGACATTCCGTCCGCGCTCATCAGCTCTTCTGATCGGGAAACCATTCGACATGGTTATCGCCGGTGCGGCCGTAATAGACCACCCGGCGGCCCGCGATCGACACGTGATAACCGACGCAACCCGCGGCCAGCACACGCTGACAGAACGTCTTGTAAGCGATTGTGCCGGCCTGCACGTCGCGGACCGCGGCTTCCACGCCGCTTGCTTAAAACGCCGCCGACGCTTCCGCACCGACTGACGCATTGGGCACGATCTCGGAATCGCCGCTGGCGAGGTAATAGGTCTTTTCGGACCGCACGAGATCGGCGTGATAGCGCTCGACGCCTGCCGCCATAAGCCGGCCGACGATCACCGGAAAACTCTCGCGGCCTTCGTCCGAGGCGCGGCTGCATTCGTGCAGTATCTTGCTGACACCTGTGTCCATCCTTCTCACTCCCTCATTCGGTTCAATCGACCGGCACCGCGGTCAGGCCGTGCCGGCGCACCACATCGCGCATCATCCGCTCGAGTTGCTGTCGTTCGGCGGGCTTCAGATGCCCGAAGAATTCCCGATCGTTCTGATCCGCCAGGGCGGCAAGGCGCGGCACCAGCGCGCGGCCTTTGGCGCTGAGCGCGACCACCTGAAACCGGCGATCCCGCTCGTTCTCCGTCCGCGTCAGCAGCGCCTTGGCTTCCAGGCGGTCCATGATTTTCGACACTGCGCCGCGCGTCATCCCGATCCGGGCCGCCAGAACGCTCGGCACCACGGGAACGCCATCGAACAGTTCGCGCAGCACCACCCATTCGGCGACGCTGACCTCGAGTGCCGCAACCTTGCGCTCGAAGCTGTGCGACACCTCGTTGGACACGAACCGCAGCCAGTAGCCGAGATGCGCCTCCAGAGGGCTGACGCCAGCCTTGTTCGCCATGTCGAATGTCCAAATAGTTTCCAAGGAAACTATCAGGAATGATGTCCGCGTCAACTCTTGTTCCGCGGTCCGGTTTTCCGCTTCGCGCGCTGCACCCGGCGCGCTAGAACAGCCCCGTCTTATTGCTGGGAGATCATCTCGTGACCGAACGAAGCTTGCGCGGCGTGATCGCCGCAGTGGCCACCGTCATCGACGCGAACGGCACGCCCGACCACGCGCGCTCGCTCAAGCTCGCGCGCTATCTGCTCGACAATGGCTGCGACGGGCTGAACGTCCTTGGCACCACCGGCGAGGCCACATCCTTCTCGCGCGAGGAGCGCATGGGGCTGATGAGCGCCTATCGCGACAACGGCCTGCCGATGCAGCGGCTGATGGTCGGCACCGGCGCCGCGGCCGTTTCCGATGCGATCGCACTGACGCGGCACGCCGCTGGGCTTGGCTTTGCCGGCGCGCTCGTGCTGCCGCCGTTCTACTACAAGGGCGTGCCGGACGACGGACTCGTCGCCTATATCGACGCGATCGTGAAGGCGACCGCGGACCAGCCGATCCCGCTCTACCTCTATCACTTCCCGGCGCAGTCAGGGCTGCCCTGGCACGTGGCGCTGATCCGGCGTTTGCTGGAGAAGCATCGCGGCCGCATCGTCGGGCTGAAGGATTCCTCCGGCGACATGGCCTATGCCCGCGAGGCTGCGCAGGTCGCGCCGGACTTCGACGTATTTCCGTCGACCGAAGCCGCCTTGCCCGAAGCGAGGACCGGGACCTTCGCAGGCTGCATTTCCGCCACGGCGAATTGCAATGCCGACCTGTGCCAGCGCGCCTGGTCGTCGGGCGATCCGGTGGCGTCGGAAGCGGCTGTGACGATCCGGAACCTGTTCAACGGCAAGCCGCTGGTTTCGGGCATCAAGGCGCTCCTGGCCCATATTCACGGCGATCCGGCGCTTTCCGCAGTCAAACCGCCTCTGGCGGAGCCCTCCGCGGCGGACCGGACGGCCATTATCGCCGGATATGACGCCGTTCGGGCCAAAAAGGTCGCCTAAAGGCGGCCCTCGGTCCCGTTTTCGTTCGTTGACGGGAAGGGGTCCTGCGATTATAACCCGCGCCAAATGAGGCGGCGGCTATCCGCCGCCTCTATCATTTTTCCAGATCACCGATCCGCAGGTGCCGAGGCAGGCGCAGCGGACCTTGTTGCAGAGGGCTCCATGGCCAATACGAAGTCGGCCAAGAAGAAGACGCGCGTGATCGCGCGTCGCACCGCGATCAACCAGCATCGCCGGTCGATGATGCGCGGCTATATCCGCAAGGTCGAAGAGGCCATCGCGGGTGGCGATCGTACTGCGGCGCTGGCAGCGCTTCAGGCCGCCGAGCCGCAGATCATGCGCGCGAGCCAGAAGGGCATCGTTCACAAGAACACCGCGAGCCGGAAAGTGTCGCGTCTGACCGCACGGGTCGCGAAGCTCGCGCAGTAACGCGCCTGATCATCTCGAAGAGATCAAAAGGGCCCGGCACCGCCGGGCCCTTTTATTTTGCCTGCCCGGTGTCGCAACGACGTCACACTTTGCCCGGTCTGACGCTCTGAAACGCCCAACTTTTGCGGCTCGCGCTCGACGTACTGCCCTGAATTTTGAGCAAAAAATCTACCGCGAAAATAACGGTTTAGAGCCAAAGCGCGGCGGGGACTTTCAATTTCGTGCCCATTGGACGCAAAGGCCGAGGCTGCCAGTAAATTTGAAGGCAACTTGGTCCGCGGAAAAGCGCGCGGCGATTCAAGACGTTGTGTGACAAAGATGCAAAATCGCCAGTCTTTTGGGGCTTTTTTGAAGGTGCGGCGATCCTGCGCGCGACAAATTCATTGCAGTTTGAGGGCGCGCGTGTATCTTGAAACCACCGCCGCACAATGCTGCGGCGGCCTTCAGGAAATGGTCTTCTTTCAAACTCATGAGGAATGAGAACGGGCGAACTATGTCTGCGTTTCTCAACCTTCTGTACGTGACAAAGGCGACGACGAACTGGACGGACAAGACGTTTAATTCACTGCTGAACTTCGCGACGCTGCGTATTTGTATCTGTGTCGCTGGGAAGCTCCCGGAACGTTAACGTCGACAAAGAATCGGTCCACCGCGTGGAGGCGCGCGGATGGTAGGGGGAGTCATGACGACGAGTCAGGCGAACAAGCGCCGCTTACACACGCGGCGTCAAAAGCAGCTCGCATATGAGTGGCGAGTTGAATACGGACAGGACATCACCCGGCTCACGCCGGATCGTGTGCGGCTGGGGGCATCGATAACAGCCGGATCGCTACGGGCAGCTTCACCTCCAATCGATGGGTGGTGATCGCGCTCATTCGTGTCGCGGGAGAGGCTGATCTTCGGATCAGCCTGAAAGGTTTTTCAAATCTCCAACCTGCGACGTGAATGGGCTGCGGTCCAACAATCGGGGCGTTTCGCCTCGCTATTCACCATCGGTTTTTCGACATTCGGGAAGAGGCGACCGAAATGACGAGTTTGGAGCAGGAGCGTTGGTCCAGGGTTAAGGGCCGGCTCAAGGCTGAAGTTGGCGACGATGTCTTTTCGAGCTGGTTTGCTCGAATGGATCTCGAAGGATTGGAGAAAGATACGGCGCGGCTGTCGGTGCCGACGCGTTTCCTGAAAAGCTGGATTCAGTCGCATTATGGCGATCGCGTACTGCGCTGCTGGCAGGCGGAAGAACGGAACGTCCAGAAGATCGAACTGACTGTGCGCACGGCGGCGATCAAGACGCAGGCGGCGAAGCCGCGCGTGGACGATCAGCCGGAGGCTTCGCGCGATCAACGCGTCGAGAAGTCAAATGGCGCCGAGCATCGCGCACCGAGCGCGGCTCCGATTCCGGTTTCAACGGCGCATGAAGCGTCCGGGGGTTCGCCGCTCGACCCGCGCCTGACCTTCGATACATTTGTCGTCGGGCGTTCGAACACGCTGACCCATGCAGCCGCCAAGCAGGTGGCGTCGGCGCGGCGCGGCGATCTCGTCATGTTCAACCCGCTCTACATCCATGCGGGCGTGGGGCTCGGAAAAACGCATCTCCTTCAGGCCATCACCTGGGCCGGCAATGCCAACGGCGACCGCAAGATCCTGTATCTGACGGCCGAGAAGTTCATGTATGGCTTCGTCTCCGCGCTGAAAAACCAGAATGCGATCGCATTCAAGGAAGCGCTGCGCGGGATCGATGTTCTGGTGATCGACGATTTGCAGTTTCTCACCGGCAAGAACATGCAGGCCGAATTCTGCCACACACTGAATGCGCTGATCGACGCCGGGCGTCAGGTCGTCATCGCGGCGGACCGTCCGCCGTCGGATCTTGAGACGCTTGACGATCGCGTGCGCTCGCGTCTGGCCGGCGGTCTGGTGGTCGAGATGGGTCCGCTTGGCGAGGAACTGCGCTTCGAAATTCTGAAGAACCGGGTGCTCGCGGCGCGCGCTCATCACACCGGTTTTGACGTGCCGGACTCCGTGGTGTCCTACATCGCCAAATCGGTCACGCATAACGGCCGCGACCTCGAAGGCGCGCTCAACCGTCTGCTCGCATTGAGCAAGCTGACGGGTCAGCCGATGACCATGGAAGTGGCTGAGCGCGAAGTGCGGGATCTGATCCGGCCGCAGGAGCCCAAGCGCGTCAAGATCGAGGACATCCAGCGCGTGGTGGCGCGGCAATACAATGTCAGCCGCTCGGACCTTCTGTCGTCGCGGAGGACGGCCAATGTCGTGCGGCCCCGTCAGGTCGCGATGTATCTGGCCAAGACGCTGACCCTGCGGTCCCTGCCGGAAATCGGCCGCAGGTTTGGCGGCCGGGACCACACCACCGTGCTGCACGCCGTGCGCAAGATCGAGCACCTGCTCGGCAACGACACCACGCTGGCCGACGAGGTGGACACCCTGAAGCGCCAGCTGCAGCTGGAATGAGGGGCTTGCCCAAAGGCCTCAGGCACGGCAATTTCGCGTCCCCCCGGCCGTCCGGCATCCGCTGGCGGCCGGTCATCGTCACAGCGGCGCAGTCCGCTCGCCTCAGGGTTTTTGCGAGATGAAGGTCACCGTCGAGCGTGCGCAATTGCTGAAATCGCTCGCCCACGTGCATCGCGTGGTCGAACGCCGCAACACCATTCCGATCCTCGCGAACATCCTGATCCGTGCGGAGCGCGGCAAGCTCGCGCTCAAGGCGACCGACCTCGACCTCGAAGTCAACGAGACGATTTCCGCCGAGGTGTCACCCGGCGGCGCGACGACCGTGCCCGCGCACATGCTCTACGACATCGTGCGCAAGCTGCCGGAAGGATCGCAGATCATTCTCGAAGCGTCCGGCGATCGCGGCGTCTTGACGATCCGCGCCGGTCGCTCGCGCTTCACGCTTCAGACGCTGCCGGAAAGCGATTTTCCCGATCTCAATGCCGGCGACATGACGCATAGCTTCAGGCTGGCGGCCGCCGACCTGAAGACGATGATCGACAAAACCCAGTTTGCGATCTCGACCGAGGAAACCCGCTACTATCTCAACGGCATTTTCCTGCACACCGCGACGAACAGCAGCAAGGCCGAGACATTGCGTGCGGTCGCGACTGATGGTCATCGCCTCGCGCAGTTCGAAATCCCGTTGCCGTCCGGCGCGAAGGGGATGCCGGGTGTGATCGTGCCGCGCAAGACGGTCGGCGAGGTGCAGCGCTTGATCGAGGTCGCCGACGCGGAGATCCTGGTCGAATTGTCCACCTCCAAGATCCGGTTCACCATCGGCGATGTGGTCCTGACCTCGAAGCTGATCGACGGCACGTTCCCGGATTACGGTCCGGTGATCCCGCTCGGCAATTCCAAAATCCTTCAGGTCGACAAGAGCGAGTTCGAACACGCGGTGGATCGCGTGTCGACGGTCTCCAGCGAGCGTGGCCGCGCCGTGAAACTGTCCCTGACAGCCGGCAAGCTGACCCTGTCGGTCAACAATCCGGATTCAGGCAGCGCCACCGAAGAGCTTGAGGTCGAGTACGATTCCGACGCGCTCGATATCGGCTTCAATTCGCGTTATCTGCTCGACATCGCTTCTCAGATCGAGGGCGAAACCGCGATCCTGAAGCTCGCCGATCCGGGATCGCCGACGCTGATCCAGGACAAGGACGGCGGCCGCGCGCTATACGTGCTCATGCCCATGCGGGTATAGGCTCCGCACAGCCGGCCTGTTTCGCTTGGGGTCCCGCGCAGGCGGGACTATGGAAAATATCCGCCTTTCCGCTTCCACGGGACCGGCGGATATTGGTAGTTCGCCCCTATGCCCGCGACTCCCGCCCGCATCCTGCGCGTCAGCCTGTCAAATTTCCGCAGCTATCGCGCGGCGAGCCTCGCCACGACCGCAGACCGGATCGTGCTGGTCGGACCGAATGGCGCGGGCAAGACCAATCTCCTCGAGGCGATCTCATTCCTGTCGCCCGGCCGCGGGCTGCGCCGCGCGACGCTCGACGAAGTGGCGTTCAGCGAGGGCGACGGGTCTTGGGCGGTTTCCGCCGAAGTCGAAGGCGCCTACGGGCTCGCAACGCTCGGCACCGGCATCGAGGCGCCAAAGCCCGATCAGCCCACCACCCGCCTCTATCGCATTGACCGCGAGCCGGCGGGTTCGGCCGCGGACTTCGCAGACCATGTGCGGGTCATCTGGCTCACGCCCGCCATGGACGGCCTCTTCACCGGCCCGGCCTCGGAGCGGCGGCGCTTCCTGGACCGGCTGGTCCTGGCGGTTGACCCCTCGCACGGGAGCCGTGTCTCCGCATTGGAGCGGTCGCTGCGCTCGCG